>Ga0222646_100041_pt1 | contig 51700 bp, 102 predicted proteins | sample AntAcemetagen293_FD_179819 | JGI IMG/M metagenome (GOLD analysis project Ga0222646, IMG submission 179819) | Saline water microbial communities from Ace Lake, Antarctica - #293 | ecosystem: Environmental > Aquatic > Non-marine Saline and Alkaline > Saline | place: Antarctica: Ace Lake... | reverse complement strand
AACAAAGTAACGTACTTGATGAATACTCCATATTTATAATACATAAACATACTAACGTAGTACATGTACAGATTATATAAAGATAAAGAAGAATGCTTTGAATGTAATATTTCAATTGAAGGAGCAGGTATTGGATATATAGATATGAGTTAATATAAAAAACATGAAAATACCTCACACCTGGGACGATGCAAACTTCACATGGGATGATAATAAGTTCAAATGGGAAGATGCTTACAGGCTCTTAGAACAGATAGACAACCAGGGAGGTGGTGTTTTAGGATGGTCTAAACTTAAGGAAGAAGATAAGAAGAAGTTCATAAAGGTTGTAGTCGCTGTTAAAGGTGAGAAGTTTAAAGAATCAAAAGGTAAATTTAAAGACTACAAAGTAACTGCTGCGGATATAGAAATGATTAGAAGCGAGGTAAAGTTAAAGATTGACTCTGTTAAAGTAACTAAGTTATAAGAAATAGTTACAGTTGCATAACACTCTAAAAGTTCGTATATTATCTTAAAGTAATAAGGTATAATATACAATGGTAAAATTTCAATCAAGTAAAGTATTCGACGGGTTTAGCACAGTATTCCGTCAGTGGAGAGCAGTAAATACGCATTGCTCAAAACTTCACGGTTATGCTGTTTCATTTAAAATTTACTTCGAAGGAGACTTAGACGAACGTAACTGGGTCTTTGATTTCGGAGGTATGAAAAGAGCTAAATGTTTAATAGACGGGATGTCACCTAAAGTATGGATGGACTATATGTTCGATCACACCCATATCGTAGCAGAAGATGATCCCTACCTAGAGGAGTTTCTTAAGTTAAACTCTGCAGGAGTATCTCAAGTCAGAGTAGTGCCTAGAACAGGAGCTGAAAGCTTTGCAGAGTTTATTTTTAATAAGATGGATCCCTTCGTAAAAGAAGAAACTGGCGGTAGAGTCAGAGTATCTAAGGTTACGTTCACAGAGAACGGTAAGAATGAAGCTTCATATCAAAAAATAGTTTAGTTAAAGCCTAAAGAGTGGTAGGTTTGTAAGTTAAGAATTCGTATATTTAGGTATAATAAGAAAGATAGATATGACAGATTCAGAAATTTACGAAGCGACACAGGAGTATAACAAGTTTGTAGTTATAGTTAATACGAAAGAGTACATTACTAAGGAAGAGTATGACTTTTGTATAGCTTACGATAAGGATAGTAAGTCCCATTTTACATATATCGGAGACTATTCTAGTTACGGGGAATACCTTAACTTAAATGTTTATAGCGAACATGATCATGAAAAGCGTGAATGGAGCTAAGGTGTTAACTTGAGTACTAAAAGTAAAATTAAAAGATCAAATAAAACAAATAAAAAAATAATTAATGGTAAGCACAATACAAAAAACGTTTGAAGAAGGTAGAGAATTCGTAAAGTTAGGAAACTTAGAGCAGGCAGATGTAAGCTTTGATACGTGTATAGCGCAGCTTGCAGAATGCACTATAAGGGGTATTACAGAGGTGGAAGGAGCTAGTACGGATTTATGGAAGTCCAGAATTTGGACAAAAATTGAACACTCGGGGCTTTTACCAGAATAAAAAGGATACAGAAAAGTTATGAATAAGGAAAAAGCACTCGAACTTCTTTTAGAGATAGAAAGAAAGGTAAATACATGTTGTGCTATAACTATGGAGCCTGACGAAGTTTTTGAACTTATAGACGAACTTAAAGAAGTATTAAAAAATTTATAAGTTCACTTTTTAGTAGTTACTATGGAATATAGTTCGTATATTTAGGTTATAATAAAGAAATAAGAGTTATGAATAAGAAAGAATTTCAATTACAGTTAGATCAGTTAAGTTACGATGGGGTTATTTACGTCTCACATAAGGAAGTTAGGTACGAAGTAAGATGTTATTATGAAAACGGTGATTCAAAAAGTTTTTCTTTACAAAAAGCAGTAATGTGTGGTGATAGTATGAATATTGAAAAATTAACTTCTACTTGTATTGCTTTATATAGTTTTGATATGATGAACCAAAGAACAACCTACAAAATGAAATTTAACGAAATTGAATTAGTAGTATGAAATTGAATTTAAAAAAAGATCAAGATCTATATTTCTCTTCTGACCCTCACTACGGTCATAAAAACATCTGTGAGGGGTCTAGCGAATGGAAAAAGGGAGGGGGTAATTCTAAAACAAGACCGTTTATCACATTATCTAAAATGAACGATTCTATTGTAAATAACATTAATGCTAGAGTTGGGGAAGATGATGTATTTGTATGTTTAGGCGACTGGTCGTTTGGTGGCTTCGATAACATTAAAGAATTTAGAGATAGAATACATTGTAAGAACATACACCTGTTTTACGGAAACCACGACCACCATATTAAGAATAACAGAGAGAACATCCAAGATCTATTTACTTCAACCCAGTGGTATGATGAATTAGAGATTAGACGTCCTTCTAGAACACTTAAAGGAAGAGTTGATAAGCATTCATTTATCTGTATGCACTTCCCTATTGCTAGCTGGGATAAGATGGGTAAAGGTAAAATACACCTACACGGACATACTCACCTACCTGCGCATTGTAAACTCGGAGCTGGGAAGAGTCTCGATGTAGGGGTTGACGGTAACAATTATAAACCTTACAGCATGAAAGAGATTCTCACTATGATGACAGAGCAGCCTAATAAATGCCTGTCAATAAAGGATGATCATCATATAGAATTAGGTAAAGTAAATATATAATGAAAGAAAATACACCAAGTTTTGAGTTAGGGTTTTGGGTAGGGTGTTGGGTAGTTAATACCCACCTCCCTTACCTATCTATGGATAAAGGTACTACTACTACATCTACAGGTAAAATGGTAGAGATTCTAGAATGGGAACAGGAACATGTTAATTATCTTGATGGTACAATGGATGCTTTATTAAAACCAGGAGTAGAAGCAAATGATAATCCTGAATGGATGAAGGTTTTTTATGAGTTTACTACATTTAGAAAAATGTTAAAAGTTAAATACCTACCTGATCATTTAATTATCCCCATCCCTATTTCCTCCCTTCCTGATAAAGAAGAATTTAAGAAGGGAGTAAAGGATGCCTTATGGGATAGTGATTGTAGTAATTATGATGTTGAATCTGAAGCAATAACTGATTCTCCTATAAAGGGATTTATAAAACTACATTTAAAATTAGACCTCTAATATTCTACTAAATGCTTGTGTAACCGGGTAGAATTAACTATCTTTAGGTATGTTAAAAAAGATAGAAGAATTAAAATTCATACAGACTCTAAAAGGAGGTGTTCAATTCGAACTAACCCCTGAAGATGGAGGAGATGTACTTATAGTATCATTCTCTAAGATACGAAACAAGTTCGTAATAAGACAAGACTCAGAAATTAAATGGATGGGACAATCTCAGACTAAGATGATAATGAAACTACCGCCTCTGAGTACTTTAATAGTTTCAGACCTACTACTACCTACCGGGTAAATAATTACTAAGTAAGTAGTTGGAGAGTTAAATAAAGATTCGTATATTTAGGTATAATAAGAAAGATAGTTATGAGAAAAGAAGAAAATAGAGTATGGTGGACGGACGGTTGTTCTACGACAGGAGCAGAAATACTTAAGTACTATACCCGTTTATACGGTCCTGAAAAACTTAGTAATAAGATCGAAGAAGACGAAGAGGGGGATATTGTAGGGGTTAGCTTTGATGGAAATACTTTAGAGTTAATTGTTAAGAAATAAGTACTATGGTAAAGAAAATTAATTTCACAATGTTAATTGTAACTGTAACGTTTTTCGGGTTAAGTATAGGTGTATTGACCGGTACTATTCAAAAATACGTGCATTTTACAGGTATAGAAAACGAAATAGGATTCGCATTACTTTCCACTTTCGGGGCTTTAATCTTTTGTTTTGGAGTAAAAAAATAGATGAAAAAAGGTAATACAGGAAAGCTAGAAGTTATAGGTTATAGAACCTCAGATCTATTAGAGGTAGAACTTAAAAGCGGTAACTGGGCTAGAGTTACTTATAGAGATTTTAGGTCGTATAACGGTAACCGTAGGACTACGGGCCCGGACAGCGTCGTACATGGTGATCCGTTCCGGAATCTAGTAACAGTTCCCTATGAAGGAGCTTATTACTTCTTCGATACGAATAGTATGTATACTCCGGAGAACTACGAGAAGCATACTATAGTTTCATCTATTAAGGATTGCAAAAAGAGCTTGCACACTAAGTAAAAAAATATTATATTAAGTTAGATGAAAAAGTTTATAAAAGGAACTGAGTTAGTTCAAGCAGGTTTTGCTAACGGTATCTCTACACAGCTAGCTGCAAAGCAGTTAATAGATGGACCAGAAGCAAAGTTAACACTAGAAGAGAAGAACGATATTATAGTCGAAGCCTCTGAGCATTTTGGAAAGTTTCTTACCTCCTTAGGGGTAGATTGGGAGAACGACCCTAACTCTTCAGAAACTCCAATGAGAGTAGCTAAGGCATACGTAAATGATCTATTCTCAGGAAGGTATAACCCTCTTGATAGAATTACAGCATTCCCTAGTGATGGTTATTCAGGGGTTGTATTTGAAGGGGGTATACCTCTTACGTCTATGTGCTCTCACCACCACGGTTTGATTAAAGGCGTAGTTCACGTAGCATATGTACCCTCTGCCTCAGGTAAAGTGGTTGGGTTATCTAAGATTAACCGTATTGTAGAACACTTCGGTAGACGAGGTGCTATACAGGAACAGCTAACAGTAGCTATCCATAACGCAGTCGATACTATATGCGAAAGTAACGAAGGTGTAGCAGTAATGGTTGAAGCAACTCATGCATGCGTATCCTGTAGAGGAGTTAAGCATCACGGAGCAAGTATGAAAACTGCAAAGCTATCAGGCTGCTTCCTAGAAGAAGACTCAGCTAGAGCAGAATTCTACCACTTTACAAAAGGTTATACAAACCCAGCATAGTATAATATGTTATCATTAAAGTTGTTTTTAAGTAAAACGGATGTTAAATTAGAGTATAGAATCTTATGAAAGAAAAAAATCAAGTTAAAATCGCCCACGAGGCACCGCTCTCTATCTTTGATGAGGTAAAAGGAATGACGAGTTATAATTACTGTCTCGTGCATTTGATGGACGAACTGCCGGAATATAAAAAGAAGTTTTTTGATATAAAGAACGAAGGTGGTGAGATTATACTGGATAATAGTATCTTCGAACTAGGGGAAGCGTTTAAGGGTGATGATTTTTTCAAGTGGGTAAATGAACTAGCTCCAGAATGGTATGTAATACCAGATGTACTAGAAGACTGTAACAAAACTGTTAAACAAGCTCAAGAATGGTTATCCAAGTATGGAGACCAAATCCCAGAAGGAACTAAGTCGATAGGAGTTGTTCAAGGTAAAACCTTAGACGAGATAATTACATGTTATAAGTCATTAGATAGGTTAGGTGTAGATATGATAGCAATATCGTTTGACTACTCCCTATATGAGAAAATGTTCCCTCATCCGAATCAAAAAATGTCTTGGATGTTAGGAAGAGTGCAGCTCTTAGGTATACTTTATGATGGAGGAATCTTAAACTTAGATAAGCCACACCATTTGCTCGGAAATTCCTTGCCCGTTGAGGGGAAATTTTATAGAGATTATAACTTCATCTACTCTATAGATACATCAAATCCGGTTGTACACGGTATTAAAGGTATTAGATATGAACCAAACTTCGGATTGTATAGTAAAGAATCTCAGAAACTTTACGAGTTAATTTCACAACCTAAGGAAAGTATCGATATGAAGTTAGTAAGTTATAACGTAGGAGAGTTTAAAAAATACTGGAATGTTAATTAAAAAAGTAAATAAGTAAAATGAAGCAGTTAAGAGAAATGTGGGAATGGTTTTGTAGCAATACAAAGATTGACGAGAAGTTAAAAAAAAGGCAAGAAAAAGCACAAGTTAAATTAGATAAATAAAATAGAAAAGTAAAATTATGAGTGAAACATCAACTACAGCAGAATTATTTGAAGAGATTAAGGATTTATTCTCAACATTCGAAGAAGGGCATAACGCCACTACTAAGACTGGGAAAGCTAGAGCTAGAAAATCAATTGGAGAGATTAAGAAACTAGTTACGGATTACCGTAAAGCTAGTGTTAACGAATCGAAGTAATGAAGTACTGGTCAGTGAACGTACTGTTTATAGTAGACAGCGATTCAGGAAGAGTTCAAAAAATTAAAGAACAGTACCTAGTAGAGGCAATAAGCGCTACAGATGCTGAAGCTAAGATCTATAAGAACTTTGAAGGAGAAAGTGATTTCTCTGTAATTAAAGCCGAACAGTCTCGGATAATGGACGTCATAACAGACGGTAAGAAGTAGAAAACTCGGAGGATTAGTAAGTGTCTTACTATAAAAACTCCACTACTGTTAAAGAGCTACTTGAAAAGGTAGCTCTTTTTTTAGTTGTATAGTTAAAATATTAATCGTATATTTAAGGTAATGAAACAAAAAGAGAGAATAATATTATGTGGTACTAGTAGTACCGGTAAGAGTACAATATTGGAAGTATTAAAAGGAGATTTACTAAGTTATAAATTTATCTCAGAATCTACAAGGACTGTAAAATCTTATGGATTAGGTATAAATGAAGAAGGTAGTGAATCAACTCAATTAGCAATAGCAGCTTTTCATCTAGAAGCTTTACTAAGTGAAGAGGATCTAATACTTGATAGAGGTTTCTTAGACCTAGTAGTGTATTCCAGAATGTTACCTAACCTTAATACACAAGTACTAGCTTATATAGAGGATATGTGGAGACGTATTGCACCGCAGTATACTAAAATATGTTACTTCCCTATAGAGTTTAGTATAGTTGATGACGGTGTTAGAACTCTATCAAGCAGTTGGAGAGAGTCTGTAGATAAGGAATTTCGAAAGGAACTAGAAAGGTTAGGTGCAGATTATATTATAGTAAGGGGTACAAGAGAAGAGAGGTTAATAACAGTTAAGGATTACATACTACATAATAAATACCCTTCAGAAGTAAAGAAGGCAACAGAAGGACCTTTCTATAGTCTCTATGACTTCTTAGGTTATCCAGCAGGAAGTGAAAGAGGTAAGCAAGTAGCTTTAGCAGCGAAAATGCAAGACATAGGAGTAAGAACCAGACAAGTTACTACTAAAAGCTATAATGGACCTGTTACACTCTACCCTAAGAGTTTTCTAAACCAATACTTTAATACAACTAAATAAGTACTATGATAAAAACAAATAAAGACTTAGAGAAAACTTACCTACTTGATCGTGGGGTACTGGTAAATGTTAGACCTTTACATTCAAACAGAGGTTCTTACTGGCATGTTGAAGAGATAGATATTAACACCGGTAAAATAACTAAGAGTTTAACTCGAAGCCTACCTGGAGAAGCTTACGTAGTAAGAGATTAATTATATTTAAAATAGCCGCATATTTATAACATATAATAACATGAAAGCATTTAACTTAAGAAAGTACTTAACAGAGGGTATATTAAGTACCCAAGCACTTAATACTGAAGCAACCATAGAAACATCACCGGAAGATTTAGCAAAAGTCAAAGCTGTAGCTAAAGACGACGATGTTATAAAGGTAACTGAAGACCACGGGTGGGGTTCTTCCGACCAATCCTCTATGAACAAAAGCATACATTTAACTATGGGAAAGCCTAGGGAAATGCCATCACCGTTTGATAACACCCTTCGAGAGGTAGTGGCAGATGCTGTAGATCAATATTGGGATGAATGGGTAGAGTATGCTGAAGGTAGGAGAGAGGATTTAATAGTTAAAGCGACTAAGTTATACCTAAGAGCCTACTTCCCTGAATACTTTGAAAAAATGCAATCAATGTTCTCTGAATCTATCGACCGGGAATTTCACTCTACGAAAAATACATCAGGTCACCCTAACCCGCAAGAGTTAAACATTCCGGAAATAGAGAAATATATTCAAGATAACCCTAATACATTATGGGGAAGGTCTCTATCCATCTGGAAAAGAGTGCTAGCTCAGAAAATTAAGGATGCAGACGAGAGCAGTAATTCGCTAAAAGAGAATGAAGTTCCTAACTCTGAGATTTTAGATGTTATTGATTCTATACAGACCCTAATTGAAAAGCTTAAAAGTAGTGATCCAGAAAGAAGTAGTAAGTTATTTACCTCAGCTGGTCCATTAGTAAAAGCACTCCACCAACTAGTAATTGTAGCAGAGGATGAAAATACAGATGAGATAGGAGCTGTTTACGAAACTATTAAAGAATCTAAAAGATTACGACATTCTATGAAGCGTCAACGGCATTAGAATGTAGTTCACATAAACTACCAAAAACTTAAAAAAGGATTGTAGACTACAGTCGGATAATATTCGACCTATTCTAGGATCCTTTTTTTATGTACTAACTTACAGTTGCCTACGACTTAGCAAGTTCGTATATTTATAGTATAATAAGAAATAAATAAAAGTTTATGATTAATTTTTCAAACCAAACACCGCTTACCTTAGAAGAGATAAGTGAGAAAGCACCAGCAGTTGTAGAGCAACATGCTTCACCTTTAGTTTCTAAACATTACATTCACATACCGACAACAAGGATACTTGACGATATGGCTAAATTAGGATGGAAAGTGATAGGGGCTGATCAACAGACTTCAGGTAACCTTGATACGGATCGATATGCAAAGCATTTAGTTGCTTTTAGAAATGATAATATAGTACTCCGGACAGAGGATGGAGAGACTGTATTCCCTCAAGTATTAATTCAAAACTCTCATAACGCTTTAGGAGCCTTCTCGTTTAGTGCAGGGTTATACCGTGTAGCTTGTGCAAATGGTCTAGTAGTAGCTACTAAGAGTTTCGGATCACTTCGAATTAGACATAGGGGTTACTCTTTTGAAGAGTTGCAGGTTACAATAGTAAAGATGATAGAAGAACTTCCAGGTACAATAGAGGTATTGAATAAGTTTAGAGATGTCCAACTAAGCGAAGAGCAAAAGACAGAGTTTGCTTTAAGTGCTATGGGTATACGTTTCGCTGGTGATAAGGCAGTTGTAGAACCTAAGCTACTACTCACTCCTCTAAGAGAAGCTGATAAGGGCGATAGTCTCTGGACAGTATATAATATTCTACAAGAGAAAGTAATTAAAGGTCGTTTTGAGTATACTACTTCGACTGGTAAGGTAAGAACTGCTAAACCAATAAAAGCATTTCAGAGAGATATAAAAATGAATAAAGAACTATTCGCTTTAGCAGAGCAATTCGCATAGTCTATGGAAACTTCTAAATATAATACCTGGGTAGCTTTCTTCTCTCAAACCGGATCCGAAATAGCTTCTATAGCAGAGGCTCTCGGCCGGTGGCCGGATAAGATTATAACAAACAAGAGACCCTCGGAAGTGAGAACTATAAGCTCAAAGTTAGCCGGAAAAGAGATTACTTATATTAGTAATAAACCAACACCAGACGAATACATTACTGCGCTAGGGGAAGGGGTTAAAGTTATAACACTACACGGATGGTTAAGGATAGTACCGCATGAAGTCATAGACAAGTATCCTAACATTTTAAACGGTCATCCGGGTATACTCCCTCTACTAGCAGGAAAGGATCCTCAAGAGAAAGCATTTCACCTGAATCTAGACGTCTCAGCTTGTGTTATACATAAGGTCTCGGTAGGAGTAGATGAAGGACCTATCTTAGAGGAGAGACTGGTGCATATAAAGGATTTGAACTTAGAGGAGGTGTACAGTGTACTTCATAAAAACTCTATAGAACTATGGATAAGTTATCTTCAAAGGTTAGACCTTTTAGTTGTCTAGTAAATATATTCTTCGTATATTTAAGTATAATAAGATATCGAAATAGGAGTTATGACAAATACAAAAACACAATACCAAAAAGACCTGCAGGTTAACTTAAACCTAAACGGCAAGGATTTCCCGAAAGGACAGTGGAACTTAGTACATTCGATAAGGGAAGTAACTCTGTTTAGTAAAGGAATAAAGCCACATAGGATGTGGAGACTGCAAGATGTAAAAAACTATTACGGACTAAAGGGAAATACTCTCTCTATTTTGAAGCAATTAAAAATGTTGAGAAGTGAAGAGTTAAATACTACTTTAGTTGCTTAATACAAATACTATTCGTATATTACGTAAGTAATAAGTTCATTGACACAATAACAGAATATAAAAAATTATATAACAATAAACAATAGGGCATAGCGTAACTGGAGTAGCTTGGAACTACGTCAACAGCTCCTAAGACGTTAAGTAGAGATATTCTCACGAGCCCTATTGTTTATTGTTATATAAAAATATTATTAGCAGTAAAGCTGATTAAATTGAGATTAAGGTAAAGGTTAGCCTCTCATTCATGCAGTAACCTTGTAAGACCCGAAAAGCTAATTTTAAACTCTTTGATTGAAGATAAACGATAATTTTATATCTATAACCACCATAAGAACGTTTGGTAGATAATAATTATAGACTGTATCAGCAGTTGTGTTTATTGTAGAGATGTTAGATATCTTCACGGATATATAGATTAACCATATCGACCTAGTGTAAAGGGTAACATTCCATAACTGAAATTTGGACAAAGAGTTTTATAAGATAAAAAGAGTGATATTGATGCTGGAGGGGAACCTTTGAAGGCTATTACAATATTAACAGCTAAAGTATTGCAGCCTTGGCAGGAGTTTATTATTCTGTATGGTTGCTAACGGTTTGGGTATGGTTAGATTTTTAACGGATAAATAGATAAATTATGGATAATATAGAGAAAAGTGAATTATTAGAACTTAAAACAAATCTGATAAAAGATATTAGAAAATGGAAGCCAAGCGGAGGAGATGTTCCTGATTGCTTTACAATGTTGTACGATTACGATGAGGCTGTTAAAAAATTAACTATACCCGTTGTTAGCAACCGAAGGGAACTGTTAACGGCGTATGAGTTTTATAAACGTGGGGAAATTCCTGACGATAATTGGGATATTGATTTATTCCTTGGGATTGCAAAAAGCAGTTTATAGTTGGTAACGACCTTAATAAAATGAGTAGTGCATCTTCACTACACTTGGATAGAAGCAAAACGGCTGCAATGCACTATTCAATTTATTTATTGTTAGCAGCTTTTAAATTTAATATTATGAGATTTTACAAAGAAAGACACGTTGAAAGTAAGTTTGGAATTGGACTAAAACACAAATGGTTTTGGATAAGGGTTGGTAAATGGAGTTCTCAAATAAATGCAGGAAGTATTGATAACTGTTAAAAGCTACATATTTTCACACTTAAACAACTTTTAATATGAAAACCGAAACTTCAAAAACCAAAAAGCCATTCACTTTACATAGTGTTAGCGTTTCGTTTGATGATGAAATTGATATAGAACTTGAAAAAAGAAGTATAGTTCAATATAATGATGATGATGATGATGAACCGCATTGGGATGAAGGTAAATTGTATTGGGCTAGGAAAATGTTTAGAGAAGGTGCAAAGTGGGCAAATGAACGCTAACGTGAGTATAAGAGCCGTTTTTTCTATGGCTTTTATACAGTGTTAGGTGTAGTTTTATGCCTTTTTGCTGAGTTCAGAAATATGGTCAAAATATGAGATAGTGGCGGAATTGGCAGACGCTATTATAAAAAACGAAGTACAAGTTTTTTTAAAAAACCTAAATAAAAAAGTATTAGCGTACTTAATAAAATAGGGTTGTTGGTTCGAATCCAACCTGTCTCACAAAAATTCCACAGAGGTTTATTTATAACCTTCTGTGGATATAAGTAATTGAATATTAATCAAATAAATAACTTAAAAATGAAAGAATTAGCACTAATACCTAACACCGAAGGTTTTGATTTTATTGCAGTTTTAAAAGATGGCAGTGAAATAAAAACAAAAGTATTTAAAGACAATAGCGGACTTCATCGTTTTGTTGAGTTCAACGATACGATAGGTTGGTTGCCTTTAAATTACTGCTAACGCTAAGTATAAGATACGTTGCGACCTTATAAATATTAAATAACCTTTAAAGTAAAAACAAAATGAATAGATTAAAAAACACCTTTGGAAATATAAAGCAATGGAGTTTATACATTGTTACCACACGTTTTTTTAAGGATAAAACACCAAAGTTATTACCTAAACCACACGAAGTAACTTGCCCTTGTGGAACTAAATATCTTGAAATATACGAACCTCCAAAAAGGTATATACCTTGTTGTGATGACTGCCTTCCTTTTTAAATTTGTGGTAACGTTTAGTATATGGTTTTGTAAGCCATAGCAGAAATTTACAATTGAAAACGAATATTAAATGGCTTATAAACTATATACATTGTTAACTACTGTAAGTAGGTTAGAAGCACAAAAATTAAATTATGACACCAAGTAAAAAAGCAAAGCAACTTTATGAAAAAATGAAGTTTGAAACAGAATTTAATAGCCAACCAAGCACAGTTAATGGAATGTGTAAAAAACTTGCTTTGGTTTTGGCTAACGAAGCACAAGATTTACTTAACAAACCAATGTTCCAATATAAAGAAAGTATGTTATGGAAAGCTGAATTTGAATATTGGGATAAGGTAAAACACGAAATTAGCTTATTGTAGCTAACGGCATCCGCTATGAGTAGTGGCGTAATTAGAACTACTCACTTTAAATTAAGCACAAATGACAACAGAAAGCACAAAACACCAAATTAGCATTAAACCGCCATTACTTATAGCGAGTGTTAGTGGCAGTTTATCTTTGGAGACGATTGCTGATTATGTTACTAAAAAAGATTTATCTATACATAAAAAAATATGTAATTTATGGATAAAGTCAGGAAACAAAGTAGAGGATTTTCCTAAATTACCACCTTGTTGGATGGATGTAGAAATCACGTTGAAAAACGGAAAGAAATATAAATCTTTTTTAGCAAGTATCAATAGTTGGGGAGGCGTTCAATTTGTCATTAACCGAATGTTTAAAGAAAGAATTTATTTAGATACAGAGGAAGTTGTTAATTGGGAGTTCGTTTAAATTGCCACTAACGTGTTGAATATGGTGTCGTAACCACCTTTAAAGAGTTACAAAATTAATATTAATAATTAAAATTTATAAACAGATGAAAGATAAAATTAAATTAGAACTATAGAAAATAAATACGATTTTACTTAGTTCCCCGAGATATTGTTCGTATATTCACGGTATAATAGAAATAAATAAGAAATAAAAGTTATGAAACAGACATTAACAAAACAAGAAGAAGATTTACAAAAAGTTGTAAGAGACAGGTGTATTAACCGGGCATTTAAAGAGTGTGGTAAGGGTATCGACAAGGTTAAGTTTGAAGAAGGTATGGAGTGGATTTATAGTGAGTTTTTAAAACTTACTAAACCTCATTTTGAATACTGTGATTCATTAATTGAAGCTATAATTAAAATTACAATGGTTAAAGATTTTAAAATGGAGATTACGGATTATCCAAAAATGTACGGTAAGTATATGGATAAAACGTTAGATACTGATTTTGTTTCTAGCATGAAAGAAAACCAGCATTTAAAATCATCCTATGTAGGGTGGTCTAATTTTGGATGGGTATCATTTTATGATTACTTCACACAAATAGGTGTTTTAAACGATGTATCATTTAATAGATACCAAAAGTTAACCGAATCAAATGTATTTGAAACCTTTGAATTTGAAAACGTAGTTTTTGCAGTTCAACCACCTGAATATATTACATCCGAGAATGACATGCCTCATAATATGTCTGACTATGCTATTAAATTCCAAGATGGTACTGGTTATTATTTTGTAGATGGCGTTAATATAGCAGAAGAATTATTCTTAAAATTAAAGAACCGTAAATACACCTTTGAGGATTTTATCCAAGAAGAAAATGAAGAGGTAAAATCAACTGTATTGCGTTATATTGAGAGAAGAAGTGGAACGGAAGGTGTGTTCGACTTTATGAGAGACAACTTAAAAGAAGTTGATTCCTTTATAAACGACACCAGCAAAAAGTATTTGAAGGGTACAACTCGTTCTCAGAAAATAGGCGTATATACATTATTTAAAGGTAAGGTAAATGACATATCGATAGCTTATGTAAGGTGCTATTGTCCCTCTACTGACAGAATGTTCTTCTTAGGTGTTGAACCAAAACATACATCAGCTAAAGACGCTATTGCAAGTTTATATAGAATACCAACAGTTTTAAAGAATAATATTGTTAGTATTAGTAGACAAGGTGAGAAATTCTCTACCTTATTTGATGATACTACTACTAAAAAATTAGAAAACGAAGGATTTAGTACTGAGGAACTTCAATCATACTCAGACCTACCTGGAGATACCTATTTTAAATTAATGACATACGAATTTTAAGATAGCATTATTAATATATAACTTAACAAATAAATAACAAATAATTAACACAGTAACAAATGGAAAATTTAAAAGTAGGTGTAAACGTTGCACCAAGCAGTACAAGTGGGCATTTTATTAAAGATGCAAAGAGAGTGGTAAACATTGATATGATAAACGAAACCTTCTTGGTAGATGGTAAATCTATATTAACAACAGAAAACCACACAACTTTAGAACAAGGTAAAAGTTGTCTAATTACAACTCAAGTTGTCTACAATCCTTTGACAGCAGTTTACGAAAAGTCAGCCGATTAGTTAAAATTAATATGGGGGGAATAATAATATTCTCCCATACTTTTTAAACAGGTAAATATAGAAATATGATATTAGGTAAATCAGTACATAATTTAGTACATAATTCAGTATGGAATTCAATACGTAATTCAGTAAGTAATTCAGTAAGTTATTTAGTAAGTAATTCAGTAAGTAATTCAGTAAGTTATTTAGTAAGTAATTCAGTAAGTAATTCAGTACATAATTCAGTACGTAATTCAGTACATAAAGTAACAAATATAGAAATATGATATTAGGTAATTCATTACGTAATTCAGTATGGAATTCAGTACAGAATTCAGTATATAAATCAGTAAGTAATTCAGTACGTAATTTAGTAAGTAATTCATTACGTAATTCAGTATGGAATTCAGTACAGAATTCAGTATATAAATCAGTACATAATTTAGTAAGTAATTCAGTAAGTAATTCAGTAGACGTACCAATTAAATTAGAACTATAGAAAATAAACACGATTTCATTAGGCTATGTCAAATCTAGTTTGTATATTCCGGACGTAATAAGAAATAAAAAATGATAGCATAAGTAGGTTATGAGAGAAATAGAAGAGATTATAGAATATTTTAAAGCTGAAATTTAAATTTAAATTATGGAACGACAAATAATGGTATGCGAATGCCACTCACTCGAACACCAAGTAATTTTTTGGTATGATGAAGAAGATGGGGACTTGTATTGTGAGCCACATTTAACAACTCACAGAAACTTTTTTAAAAGACTATGGTATGGATTAAAATATGCCTTTGGTTATAAGAGCAGATTTGGCGACTGGGATAGTACTATATTTAAAAAAGAGGACTTAATAAAATTACGTGCTTATTTAGATGCTACATCTTATTTAATAGGGGCAAGAGAAGTATAACTCTGCTTTTAAAAAATATATAAAGTAGTAGTTACTTTAAGATATTCTTCGTATATTTAAGTATAATAAAAAAAGATAATAAGTTATGAAACAGTTTAAAGATGTAAAGTGGAAAAGTCATTCTGTAGTACCAAATGCTATTCAAGGAATGTTGAATTTGGAAAACGGTATTGAAGTATCAATAGTTGCTGGACCTAGTATGTACTGCTCACCAAAAGCACCTGGGTATTCAACTGATGACTTTACTTCGTTTGAAGTGGCCTTCTTTAACGAGGATGGTTTAATAGGAGAACCTGAAGGGTGGCAAGACGTAGATCAAATAAATAAACTAATTGAAAAGCATTCGTAAACATGGCAACACTAAAAGTAAATAATAAACAGCTACAGTTAATTCAAGCAGCATTAGATTTATACACTAGGATTGGTATCGGTCAATTTAATGTTATAAAGGAACATCCTACATTTGAAAAACACTTGACTCAAGAACTCGTAGATGAAACAGGTAACACTGGCTACAACCATTACCATAGAACTAGAGATGCTGTTGATTCACTACTAGTACACCCGCGTAATATGTTAATGAATGAACCACACCAACCAAGAAACGGCAGTTGGGGGATTCATAATAAGAAAGTTGATGAATCTTGCAGGGAAGCATTTGATATACTCCAGACTATACGACATGAATTCTGGAAATCTAATAATGAACGAAGTAATGTATCTGTTAACTCACATATACATTTATGTTCTAAAAAACTAGAACCAATAGAGGTAGAGTTGGATAAATAACCTTACATTTAAGAATAGTAACAGAAAAAATGATACATACAAAAGATAACATGGTAATATGGCATATATCAGACTCCCATTCAAACCATAATTTGTTAAAAGTGCCGGAAGGTGTTGATATGGTTATCTTTAGTGGAGATTGTTCTAACCCAAGTAACCCGTACAACAATGAACCGGAAGTAAGAAACTTCATAGATTGGTTTTCTGCTTTACCTATTGAATATAAAATATTTATAGCCGGAAACCATGATACCTCTATAGAGAAAGGATTAGTTACTAAAGGTGATTTCGACAATGAATGTATTTACTACTTAGAAAATACTCATGTAACTATTGAAGGTATTAAAATATTCGGCTCTCCATATACTCCCTCCTTCGGTAACGGCTGGGCATTTAATAAATCCAGAGCAAAACTACCAGGTATATGGAAGACTTTGATAGATGATGATGTCGATATTATCATTACACACGGTCCTCCGAAAGGAATACTTGACCTATCCTACGACCGAGATCATAACCTAGAGACCTGCGGGTGTAACGGTTTATTAAATAGAGTTTTAAAAGTTAAACCGTCATTAATGCTATTTGGTCATATACATAACTGTAGAGGTATATTAAATGCCGGTACAAGGAAACTACCTAAACTGAAAACTATATTCTCAAACGGGTCAGTAGTATGCGACGGTCAAATGGGAGCGCTTAGCAATAATGGAAATATAGTAGAAATAGCGAAACAATCATGAAAATAGGACACTTTATAATTACAAGTAACAAGACTGCTAGCTTACTCCTATTACTACATTGGCATTCACTCACATCAGTATTTAAATGCCCTTTCTTCCATATACTAAAAGACTCAAACACATTTGAACCAACAAGTTTAGATAACTTATTACAAGAAGGTTTATAATTATAGTTAAAACAAAACAAACATGGCAATAGCAAAATTAGAGTTCGATTTATCCAATATGGAAGACGAATTAAAACATTACCAATGTGTCAACGCGGAGAATATGGCGATGGCTTTATGGGAAATCTCAAATAACCTTAGGAAAAAAGTAGAGTGGGATGTAGATAGTAACGATAAGGACCCTATAGACATAGTCTTTGAACGGATATATGGCATACTTCAAGAAAACGGTATTATCGTAGATAAAATATCAAGATGAACGTAAAACAAATACTGCTAATAGGGCTAGTACTGGTACTTATGACAGGAACATTCTTATTAGGTAAGTACATATACGAACCTAACCCGGAACCTATTGCAGTTAAAACCCCAGTAGAGTTAACCAATACAGACAGTATTGTTGAGGCTATAGAAGAGTTAAAAATAAAAACAGACACCATAAAAAAGTATTATGAAAAGAAAGTATTTAATTACCGCACTGCTCCTACTAATAAACGCATACAGCTATTCTCAGACCGTATTAATAGATAGTGCTGGTGATACATCACTATCTATTTCGTTATCTCAAATGGATAGGATATATGTAGAACTAATACAGAAAGATAGTTTAATGGAACAGAGCTACGTAAACGCTGAGAAAGAAGAAAGTCTATATCAAATAATAGACAGTTCTAAGAAAGATATTAACACACTTAGAGAAGTGGAGTTTGAACTTCAACAAAACAATGCAACCTTAGCTGCAGATAATGCCAGAAAAGATATTGTAATAACGCGTAGTAGGTTAGGAGTGCTCACAGCTTCTTTAGTTGCAGTTTTAGCTATACTTATAAGATGAATAAAAAACTTTGTAATTGTGGTGAAATAGCCACTTGGTTATACATGCCTTCTAGTAGGAGGAGAAATCCTTTTAATTGTGACAATTGTGTAAGTAGAGGATGTGATTGCAATAACCATTACATAGTTAACGATTGGGAGAAGCTTCCTACTGAAGAGGATGGTATTGAAGGTGAAGACTGGAAATGGATTGAAAAAAATCTAGAATGGACTCCCTTAGATGCTTTAGGAAGAGAATGGCCTTGTTGCGAGTATGATAATGATGAGAACGGTTTCTTAATAGAGGGGTAAATAAGTAACAGTGGGGAGAAGTATTGCAATCTGTAATACGTAATAAAAGATATGATAAAGAAAAAAGAAAAGTTAAAGATTGAAATTGAGCAATGGTCTCATTCTTGCGGAGATGGATGCTGTCTAACCTACGGTACAACGACAACAGTCAATGGAGTAGAGATGCCATTAGATAATGAGGATACAGGTACAATAGTTGAGATGATACTACAACACCTGGGTTATGAAGTAGAGGTTAACAGTTACTAAAGAAACTAGCTAATTGAAGAAAACACTCCTCCTACTTCTTATCACAGTAAGCAGTTTAAATAAAACATACTCACAAGTAATTATAGAAGTTCAACATAAGTACCAAGCCGATATGTCTATATACTACTGTGAATATGAATATCAAGCTCAAATAACCGTATGCTTAGTAGATTATAAATACCAGGCTACTAAACCTGGTAATTGGTTTTATTATACTAGCGGAGGAGAACCTTCCGGAAGTGTAAAAGTGTTTACGGTAACAAACATGTTCGAAGCAGATTTTAGAGTCTTTAAATGCAGAGAACCTTATAGAGTTAAAACTACAAGAGAATACCTTAACTATATTAACAGGTAACCTTTAGTTGACTGTTAAAGTTTTTCTTCGTATATTAAGTTAATGATAGGGGATTTTAGAGTATACACATACAGAGACGCAACACTTACAAAAGTAAACAACCCTCCAATAAAACATAAAAATAAAAACATGTCAGATGTAATTAAAGACGTATACGAACTCAAGCAAAAATACCCGAAAAGAGAATTGCAGTATGTAATAGTAGAATATACCGGCCCTTACCAATCAAAAATAGTAAAAATAATATGATAAATAGTAAAGAAATTAAAGAGTTAGATGATGTAATTTGGGAGCAGTATAATACTCCTTTTTATATGGTTCTGAAAAAGTTAAGACTTAAAAGGAAGTTTTCTAAACTACATCGACGGTTAGTAGGGGATCTGTTATAAAGTTAATATATTCAAGGTGAAATAAGATATGAAAAATAAAGGTAGAAAAGAACTATTAAACCCCTATGTAGGGTGTGAATATCAAGGTAAAAATTATTGGTTTGAATTTCATGCTTTACTCAATAATAAAAACGGTAAGGTAGAATATATAATGCCTTCTGTGGAATTAAAGGACTTGAATTTCAAAACAGTTGACATTTGGGATTTTGATGAATTTCTAATAGACTTAGCTCACGGATACCAATGTAATAAAGAAGTTAAGAAGACTAGAAAAATGTTAGGTAAGGTAGATTATAAGCACATTAGGTTTCTACTTAAGGATATGATTAAAAGAGGGTGGTTAGAAAACACATCTCCTCTTATCTCCCCGAACTAAGTTTCGTATATTTAGGTTATAATAAGAAATAATTATGGAATTTACATTCTAGTAATACCAATCATTAAAAATGGTTATTAATACAGAGCATTATGAAGAATGGATGGGATTTTATAAATAAATATGGAAGGGATAGAAGAGTTTTTTAAAAGGCACACCAAAGAAGAAATATCGGATATGTGGAAAGAGGTGAATGAAGGCTGTACAGGATTAGCTGTAGAATTTGAAGACTGGATTAAAGAAAATTTATAAATTATGATGGAAACAATTTTAAATAATGAGTGGTTATCCGCTTTAACAATATTTTTTACCCAAATAGTATTTATCTATTTAAGAACTTTAAATGTAATATACACTACTGAAAGAAGAATACTCCCTACCGTACTTACAGGTAATGGTATAGGGTTAGCTTGGCTAATTGTAGTATCTGTAGGAGCAAACTCAATAGTTAATGGTAATTTATTAACTATAATAGCCTTTCTATTAGGAGGTACACTAGGAGCCTATTGGGGACTTAAACAAGAAAAGTTAAAAAAGGTATAAAAGCAGTAAAATTTGAAGACATAAAAGTAAGGGCTAGGGTATTAATTGATTTAAACTATGATACTAAAGAACATTTTTATACTATACTTGAAGTGAGGGGTGTTAATTTAGAAGATCATTCTATAACAGTAAACTTAAATGGTGGAACTGACATTTACCCTAATGAAGATGATCAATATATTTTAGTAGATTACGAAGGAGAGCAACAATAAACACGACTTTGCTTGTCTACTCGAGTAACTATTCGTATATTTAGGTTATAATAAGAAAGATAGATATGTCACAGAGAACAGTAGAAGTAAACGAAGAAGTACTAGTAACACTTCAAGTAAAAGTAAAACTTAATTCCTTCAGCAATCACGAAGGGTTAAGCAGTGGTAAAAAGGAACAAGCCATTAAAGAATTTAAAGAAGAGATAAAAGGTGAATTGCTTTATGAGTTGTTTGAGGGTAACCATAATCGAGAGTTTCTCAACTCAGTAGATTTTGTAGATTATGATGTTATAAAGGTTGGGCCTGGAGTTTTTTATACTGAGGATTTAACTGAACAACATCTAGCAGATTGTAAGGAAACCAGTAATGTAAATGTTATTGATATTTTAAAAAAAGAATATTAATATATGAGCAAGCTATATACATTAGAAAAATTATCAGATGATGTGTTTAATGGAAAACACCCTAACAACATATTTGAAGGAGATTTAAGAAGAGGCCATTTTACTGAATTACCTACTAAAGGTAAAAGGTTTCATTTTGGAAATGACCTTGATCGAAGTCACAATCACCTCTTCACCTCTACAGTAAGAGAGGTATTAGGGGATGGTGTTTTTAAAACAACAAACAGTACATACAAACTAACCTTAATAAAAAATAATTAATATGAAAAAAGTAATAATGATAGTAGTTCTAGCCTGTGTATTCATAGGTTGTGCTAAGAAAGATTCTACCATTTTTAATAGTGTAGATAGAAACATAGTTGAAGTAGCAAAATCTAAATTCGATAAAGATACTACACTCACCTCAGTAATAGTAAAAAGTGATAGTGAAAATTTTGATTATATTGTTAATAAAGATTTGGCTATAACAAATAAATACTCCAATATGGGTAATAGTGATATGTTAATAGTAGCAATCGGTTTTTTACTTTTTGGTTTTGTAGTAGGTTGTCTAGTGAGACAGACTAATGAGTAAGTTAACTAAAGAATACTTAGAAAGTAAAGGTCTTAAAGACGTAGTTTTAAATATAAACGACCCTATAGGGGAGTGGGTTAAAACTAGTGGTATAATGGATGATTGGGTTAGTGAGTTAGTAAATCATCAAAACAAAACAGCTAGTAGTTTAACAGGGAGTTTAGGAGTAGGTGATGAAGATTACAATTTGTCTAAATATCTTGACTTCTCTAAATTATCAAAAGCAATTAATAAATTTAAAAAATGAGCAATATAAGAAAGAAAGCAGAATTAGAATTTAAAATTCTAGAAAGTGAGGTACAAGATTCAATTGTTATGCCTTTTAAAAACGAGATAATGGCGTTATTAGAGAAATTTAGTAACAATGGAGAAAGTGGTGGATCAGCCCCTTTTACTACATCAGCAATTTTAGATGTCATTAAAAAACTTCTCTCACAAGAACCCCTTAGTAGCCTTAAATGCACCGATTTAGAGTGGAACGATATTTCTAATGATTACGGTAATCAAGGAGCCCTGTTTCAAAACAAAAGACTAACATCAGTATTTAAAGATGGAGAAGATAGTAAACCTTATTATTTAAACGCTATAGTATTTAAAGGGGAAAATGATATCACCTTCACAAGCAATTTAGTAAAGCTCAAAGACGGTAGTAAAATTACAAGCTCTCAATACCTTAGACTACCCTTTACTCCTAAAACATTCTATGTAGATGTTATTGAAACCCTAGATTATAATGGTGAAGGTTGGTATAATTCAGTAGTAAAGGATGAAACTCAATTAGAAGAAGTATTTAATTATTATGAAAAAAAATGAAATTAGAATATAAAACAATACAACAAGCCAGTATAGAGAGGTTAGATGAACAAATCAATACTATGGTAAGTGAAGAAGTTTGGTGTGTAGATGGGTCAATGATTCCTATAATATTAACATCTACAATTGAGGCACCTGTTAAAAGGGTACCTATTTAGAGAGAAACTAGGAGAGACCCTAAATTAAACTACAGAGACGTGGTTATTATTGACATGTTAGCCATAGGTATAACAGATGAAGCATAAAGATAGAACTCTTCAGAAAATCGAAACAACTCTACGGGAAGTTTTCGACGCTACAAGAAGTCCTGACCCGTACCGTAATAAAAAGAAATTTCAACGAAAAGAAAAACATAAAAAAAAGTATGAATAGAGAACAGTTTATAGAGTTTTACAAAGAAGAAAAGCACCTGCAGATATGTTGGGAGTATTATATAGAGAATTTTAAACCTTCTATTACTATTAAGAACCCTATACCCCCTGACTTATTTAGTCATCATTTCCAAAACTTTGCTAGCTTTACTAAGTTTTCACTGGAGAGTGTTTTAAATTACTATTATGATAAGTTTAAGATTAACATTCTTAAATCAACATCCGGGGAAATTATTAAATTACTATAATAAACAGACTTACAATAAAATTAATCAAATATACTCAAACGTGAAAACCTACAGAGCGGGGTGTACCGGGTTGAGGTATTACAAGGCACTCTTTTAATAAATGTAAAGAGGTTAGTGATCATTAATTAACGCGTAAGTTAGTTTACGTTTACTAAAAAAAAGTAGGTATTTTAAATAAGTTTTCGTATATTTAGGTATAATAAGAAAGGTAGTTATGAAACTAGAATTCCAACCCCAAGTAACAGTTAGAAAGATGTTCTCAGAAGGTATTATGGGAGGTGCATACTTCGGACCTGAAGCAGGACCCACTATGAATACTGAATTGTACTCAATGTGCTTAGACGAACTATCTGGGATTAATACTGACCTTTGGGTAGCAGATAAGTACCTGCCGAAACGTAATAAGTATAAGGTAAGATCAGGACTATCTTTCCAGCAATGGACTGATTATGGATGGATTAATGAAAGAGATCCTTACGGGTGGATAGAATGGTATATGAAGTATAGTAGAGGTATGAGAGGTCAGGATGATGAGAGGCAAATAGCGAGATGGAGTGCTATCAGTGGGGTGAATGGAAGATGGAGGAACAGGCTTTACGGTATGATACATAAAAAAGGAACCCACGTAGATGATATTTTAATATCTCCAAGAATACGTCAAACCTTATTACATTGGGCATATATCGCTAATCAGAAAGATTATGATTTATGGAAAAAATCTCAGTTAACTAACCACAACTAATTAGTATATAAATAGTAGTAGCTTATATCAAGAATATTTCGTATATTTAGGTTATAATAAAAAAGGTAGATATGAAAGAATTTAATTTACAAGAACACAAAACTAAGGCATTAGAAGCAAGAGCCGAAGCTCAACTTATAGCAGCAGCACCAGACCTACTAGAAGCACTGCAAGAGTTGTTAGACGTAGACAGGTTTGACACAAATAAAGTAATAGAATCAGAAAACAAAGCAATAGCAGCAATTAACAAAGCACTAAACAAATGAAATCATACCACATAAACAAACAGACCAAGACCTACACGGATGAGACAGTAGAACTTACAGAAGATCACCATTTCATAGGTAGGTTTCATTGCCTAGATGAGTTTCATACACATTTAGAAATGATGACGCTTAACCTATGCGAGAACAACGATAAGTTAGTAAGCTATCTAGGAGCTAGTCAAGCCTTACACGTACCTAATTACGGTACTATAAAAGAGACAGAAGAGCTAGAAGCTATGGTTTGGCTATGGTGTAATCAGCAGCAAGTAAATATAGAATTAGACTTTCAAGTTAAACAATCAATACTAAGTTAATATGAACGCAAAAGAATTAAGAATAGGTAATTGGGTAAACAGTAAAACACCTTCTGGGTTTGTAGATGATCAGGTTTCTTGTGGGGCTTATTTAGACCTAGTAGGAATAATTGAAACAAAACCTATAACACTCACGGAAGAATGGTTAGTTATGCTTGGGTTTGAAAAGATTAGTGGGTGGGATGATTACAAAGGATGTATTAAGGATTTTGTTGAATTAGAATGTGATACTTACGGTTTTGAATTTGCTAATTGTATAGATAAGGAGGTCAAACACGTACACCAACTACAAAACTTATACTACGCACTAACAGGTACAGAATTAAAAAAGATATGAATAAATTTAAAAAAGGGGATAACGTGTACCACGCTGTATACGGTTGGGTAGTTTATGATGGTATACATGGCGACGGTATTCACATAATAGATGCGGAGAATAACGGTTTAATTATACCCCACGACGATAAGGAACTACTATCCTTCACAGAGTATACCTTAGAGGGCTTTAGTCAAGAGCGACCTGAGCCAGTTATAGACCATAATACAGTAGTTTATTATAGGTTTGGTGGAGGAGTTATATGGCGTACAGGTTACTATTCACATAAGTCCTTAACTAGTCATCGCGTATTTGCAAATCAAACGACAGGTAAGGAATCTATCCAAGTAGATGAAATCTCTCTAACTAATCCATTAATATGACAACAGTTAAAGCAAAAGAGTTAGTAGGTCTAATCTTCGGAGAGACTTACGCTAAAGATGAGAAGGTAGTAGCGTTCTATAAAGAGTGTAACGAGGTACTACTAGCAGAAGAGAAACTTAAAGCGTATAACCTAGGTTATGATATAGGGTGGATAGACCGAGAAAAAGGACTTATAAAATGAAAATAATTATTGAAAGAAACCAAAACGAAAGCCAATCACCAATAGTAACAATAGATACTAAAACGTGCCACTACCCTTATGCTATTAGAAATGCAATAGAGTTGGCTTTAGAAATAGACGGACACTCTAAAGAAACAATAAAAGAGGTATTTGGAATAATGCCTGATGCTGAATGTGAAGTAGAAAGCGAGTAATTTTTATTGTGGGTAACGCTAAGTATAAGATACGTTGTGACCTTATAAATATTAAATAACCTTTAAAGTAAAACCAAAATGAATAGATTAAAAAACACCTTTGGAAATATAAAGCAATGGAGTTTATACATTGTTACCACACGTTTTTTTAAGGATAAAACACCAAAGTTATTACCTAAACCACACGAAGTAACTTGCCCTTGTGGAACTAAATATCTTGAAATATACGAACCTCCAAAAAGGTATATACCTTGTTGTGATGACTGCCTTCCTTTTTAAATTTGTGGTAATAAATTGTATATAATTAAGCGATAGCGACCCTTTTTAGGGTTAATTATATACGGTGTTACCAATAGTACGGATTAATTAATACAAAATTTAATAGATATGAAATATACATTAGGACAAAAGAAACCAAGTAAAGACCAAATAATAGTATTTAAAGCAAGCCATTCTACATTGCCTGAAATTGGTATATGGTCTGATTTTGAAGATAACCCAAGTGAAATATATGTACCCGCAAACGATGATGTGGAGTTAGTTAAAAACTTAGAATGGTGGATGCCTATAGAGTAGTAGTATTGGCAACGTTCGGTGTATGAAACGTTGCCAGCCAAAACTTAACAGATAAACAATAAATTTTGAATTATTAACTAACTTAAAAAAAGACCACAAAGGCAATGTTTTATATACAGTGCTGTGTGGCGTTATTATTATGGCAAAATATAGAATTAAAAAGCACGAAAATTTTCACTCAACAAGTTTTGAGGTGCAAAAAAAGGTTTGGTACATACCATTTTGGTACAACTTTAATAATATAGATGGAATGACTACGGGTTTTTACGGTACTAAAATAGAAGCCTTAGAAGCAATTGAATGTAACCGATTTAAAGACAAATGTAAATTAATAAGCGTGGACTAATGACACACAACGTCTAGTGTATGGGAGCTAAGTTAGAACAAGCTTAGTACTACATCTAACGGTTTGATTGAAAGAGGAGAAAGACTCGGTGTATTTAAATTTGTTTAACACTTGATTAGAGTATTAAAGATAGTTGTAGAGAAAATTATGATTAGCTTGAAAGTAATGACAAACAATGGGCCGGAAAACCAACAATACGATAAAGAATAATATAATAAGAAATTCAGAAACTAATAAGTAATACGTAGATAGAATAGAAAGAGAATAAGAAGACAATATAAGAAGAGAGAAGAAGAAAGAGTATAAGAGAATAAGATCTATCATTAATGAATCATAGAAGAAAGAAATAGTAAAGGAATGAAAACTATAGTAAAAGGAATGATAAAGAGATAGAAAGAGATAGATGAAAGAAGAAGGTAGAAGAATGACAGTGTAGAAATATACGGTAGGTTATGATAGAAGGTATTAAGAACGTAGTTTAAGTGTGTAGAGATAATCCTGTAGATGTAATAATCATTGTTAGAGGGGTTTAGATGTGTGTCCCTACCTAGTATATAACTCTCGAGAGATAATGGGGCAAACACTAGGATAACCTACTTAGCCCTAATGTCTCTGTCTATTCTTAGCCCTACTGTCACCAATACCGTCAGTTTACTGTTACTTTCCGGAATAACGGGGATAATCTTAGTAAATGTAGTTGTCCGGCCTGCGAATTAATCGTATCTTACTGTTATGACAATATATGAGAGTATAGAACATAAAGATCCAGCAAAGAATGAATCGTATTATACTGAGGCTCATTATTCCGGCTTTCCGGTCTAACAGTTATAAATCCAGTCAAGTAAATGAACTTACTGTGGAGATGAGTGAAGAACTAGTGAAAATGGGGTATAATCTCACGTGATAATCCTCCGGTTTGACTCTTGTAGTAAAGGTAGTCGAGGAGAGGCACTTCTCTTTAGGTTTATTGCAGATTCTACATATGAAACTCGCCGGATAATCTTGGGGATAAACCCTCCTAAAACTCTATTTAACTAATGTCTCTCGGTCTTGAAACAGCCGGAATATCCGAAGTACGGTTAGAATCTACATAAGGAAATTAGAGATTGTGTGAAATTGGTAAGAAAGTGGGTAAAAAGGTAGTGAAAGTATAGGTAATATATCTATAGAGATATAATCATATAGGCCGGTATTTCTTGCCGTAGTGGAAAACAGTGTTGTTTGGTACGTTAAAAGTTCGTATATTTAGGTTATAATAAGAGAGAGAGATATGATATATTTAATAGCAACAGCCTTGGGTATATTTATCTGTCCGGTATTAACGTTAGGATGTGTATTAGTTCACAATGGTAGACATAACTCATAATGGTTCTGAATAAGATATTAAGTAGCCCTTCTGTAGAAAAGGGTAGTTAGATCGTTAGAGAGTTCGTATATTTAGGTTATAATAAAGAAATAAGAGTTATGAGAAGTAAAATAGAAAGACCGATTAGAGATGAAGACAATGAGCACATGTCAGATGTAGTGTTCAATGCATATGTTAACCTAGTACAGGCAGGATGTCCAGTTAAGATATGGTGGCAAGTAAAGCCAGGGTATCAAGATTACAGAGGGTATTTTTGGATTGATACTGAGGAGCAAGGAGCCGGAATGTGGTTAGACTACAATGGTAAGTATGATGGCAGTGAGAGGTTAGCGACTATATTAAGTGATGCTGGCTTATATTTCGAGTGGGAGAACTCTGCAGTCGCAAGTGTATTTGATATTTAGGATATGATAGATATATTTGGACTATTCAGTTTGACTGAAGATGAGTTGTTTCGTAATCTGTTTCTTTTCTTCGCAGGAGCCGGGCAGTTGTGTGGTATGGTATTGGCTTATAAGAACTGGAATAATCCTGATATAGGGACTGAGGACATAGTAACGTATCTATTCGTATACTGGGCTCTTGGTTTATTTGTTGGAGCAATTGCAATACCGGTTATAATTGTAGGACTCCCTATATGGCTTATAGATAAATTAAGGAGTAATTAAAATGCTGGTCTATATGAGATATAGTTCGTATATTTAGGTTATAATAAAGAAATAAGAGTTATGGGAAATTGGAAAGAAATGGGTTTTGAGAGTAAAGAACATTATAATGAGTTTCTAAGAGAGAAAATGGAGAAGATGATGAATAGAATCAAAACAACTCCTAAGTTATTAAATGTTTTTAAGAGATTAAGAGATAAATAATAATTAATTTGGTTTAACCAAATAGCTTTCGTATATTTAGATTATAATAAAGAAATAAGAGTTATGAATAGTAGAACAACACAATTAGAATTTCAATTAGAGTTAGATCAATTAAGTTATGATGGTGATTTTTATGTTTCACATAAGGGATTGTCAATAAAGTATGATCATCATATAGAATTAGGTAAAGTAAATATGTAATGAAAGAAAAAATATGATAACAAAAGAATTTAAATTTAAAAACGGTGATGTAGTTACAGAGAAAGTAACTGGATTCAGTGGGACAATTACAGGTAGTGTATACTATTTGACAGGATGTAGCCAATATTTAGTGACTGCAAAACAGAAAGATGAATTTACAGAAGCAGTAACTGTATGGTATGATGAAGGTCGCTTAGAATATTTAAGCACATCTATTACAGAAGACGATGTTAAAGCAGATGATAACGGATGTGATAAACAAGCTCCTAAAAAGTAAATTAAATAAATAACAATCAAAATTATGCATAAAATATATATAGTACTTATCAAATGGTTTACAAACAAATTAGGATTTAAGAAAGATATACTAAAAAGAGAATATCCTAAACCACATCAACCCTCACTCGTAAGACCATTAACACCTGAACAATTAAAAGAGTTAGGAATACATATTAATGTAGATGTAACGGATTGTAAAAACTACAAAGAAGCGTCTATGGTACAGGATTTAATTTTAAACAAAAAAGTGAAAATCAATATATTTCAAAATAATAAAGTAAAATAAAGGTTATGAAAGTTATGAAAGAATACAAAGTAAAAGTAAATAAAGAGTGTACTAGATGGTATAACTTAGAAGGTGAACTTCACAAAGAAGATGGGCCTGCTATTGAGGATGTTAATGGAGACAAATACTATTATATTAATGGTGAACTTAATAGAGAAGATGGACCTGCTATAGAATATGCTAATAGATATAAAGCTTATTATATTAATGGTGAAATGCATAGAGAAGATGGTCCTGCTGTAGAACATACAGACGGATATAAATTTTACTATATTAATGGTAAACGCCACCGAGAAGATGGTCCTGCTATTGAACATACAGACGGATGTAAATTTTACTATATTAATGATAAGCGTCATAGAGAAGATGGTCCTGCTATGGAGTATGCAGACGGAAGTAAATCTTACTACATTAATGATAAAGAATTAACCGAAGAAGAGTTTAATAGTAGAACTAAAACCTGTGAAGGTAAGGTAGTAGAGATTGTATGAATTTAGGATATGCGTGTATAAACACGATTATGAGTGAAAACGGTATTATGACAAACCGTACAATGCGTAAAAAAACATTTCAAGCCAAAGGTTTAGAATATGTTTCTGATTTGGCACTGTTAAATGTTAAGGATTTAAAAACAATTGTTGAATGGAATAATGAACATGATATTAAATTATTTCGTTTGTCGTCACAAATATTCCCCTGGCAAGATGAGTATAAATAACAATCAAAATTATGCATAAAATATATATAGTACTTATCAAATGGTTTACAAACAAATTAGGATTTAAGATTGTAATGCTCAAAGCAAAATCAGGAAATACTATCATAGAGGGAGATAAAGAGCTTCTTCGTTATGTGGATATAACAGGATATTTCTTTAAGAAAGATATACTAAAAAGAGAATATCCTAAACCACCACAACCATTGGCCATGAAACCCTTAACACCTGAACAATTAAAGGAGTTAGGAATATAATAGACAGCAGGTTCGTGAATTAGAGCTAGCAGTTAAGAAGGCAGCGATCCTTAAATATACTCTAGATAAATACAAGGGTATGAATCCGACAGCAACGGTAGTGGTAGAGATGAGGTATAGAACGTACGGTAAGGATAAGTATTCAGAGTTTCCGGTAGTGAGTGTTAAGTTCGTAAGTGGATCTTATATTGACTTTGAGCTAGGCCCTGGGTACGGTAAGGAGCGAGTTTATAAGATATTCGATAAGGTATCTAACGTAGAGACTGTAGAGAGAACGTTAGAGAGATTTCAAGAGCAGGTTAGTTTATAACGGTTCTAAATAATACTCTAGCTAGTTACTCTGGAAAAAAATACTTATCTTTAGGTATGATAAAAAAGATAGGAACTTCAGCATTAATAAACACTACAAACATCGTATCAGTAAATGTATTAGGAAAGCATAGTAAAGGAATATTCAGATACATAGTTAAAACTGGCTTGGGTATGACTTGCCTTGACGCTAGAGACTTTAATAACATTACGTTCATGGAGACTCCGGAAGCTATCATAAGTGGGTATAAGAAAGGAGCTTTACAGACTGTACAGTTTAAGCCGGAAGGATCAGAGACATGGGCAACAATATTTAGTAGAACCGGGAAGAAGGTTAAGCTAGTAGATGAGTCAATACTAAGAAGCCTTACTGTAGGAACTATCAATAGCCTATATAACAATACCAACCTAATGGATATGACTCAATATAAAACAGTCAATAGTAAGTGTTGGGCATCTACCGCTTTTGTAATGAATAATAACTAAAAGAGAGCGTTACTCATAACGATTCTAAATAATAAACTAAGTAGCTATCTGCAAAGTAACTGTAGGAAAGCCGGGAAGTAATCCTTATCTTTAGGTATGATAGAAAGAGGTAATAATAAGAGAGACATTAAGCCATTGAATTACAACTACAGCCAAGAACGTTTAGGTCTTAATAGATCTAAGCTGGCTCAAGAAGAGTCTAATGACTGTGTAGTTAAAGCCATAGCATCGGCAGCAAAGATATCTTACGAAGCCTCTCATGCATTTACTGGTGATTATCTAATGAGATCAAACGGCAAGGGAGTCTGCATAAAGTTGTTTCTACCTAATATCACAAAGAGCCCTATGAAGATAGGAGGACAGAAAGTAATATTTGAAGAGCTACATAAGAGTAGAATACTAAACCGCTACAAAGTTAAAGGAAAAATCTACCTAAGAAAGAAGACAGTTAAATCATTCATCCAGGATAATATAAAAGGATCATTCGTATTGACTGTCTCAGGTCATGCCCTTGCAGTAGTAGATGGAGTCCTGATAGATAACATAGGAGAAGAATATAGAATGACTAGAAAGGTTCTGGGAGCTATAGAGGTAAGATCCTCATCAATCAATAAGCAGCTTACTCTCTTCTAAAAAAAAGAAGACTAGAGGCTAGATAGAGGCTAGGAAGAACCTAAGTAGACCGGAGAGTATAAGAGAGAGCTACTCCGGTAATAGCCACTTGATACCAAACTATACCGTACGTACTACGTTAATTGTATATACTCAATACAAGTAGTATTATACTTACTAACGGTAGTACTGAGAGATAAGGGGTGCCATGTTGATAAACATATTTCTGACAAAATTGAGCTTAATACTTAATATATATGTATATTGAGAACTAAAGGACTATGTATAATCGCTAATGATCTCCATCGAAGATATTATAAACCAATCTATTGAATTGGGGCTTAAGGACAAACTGCTCTCCAAGATCTCTATTGATCGAATATACCATCCCCATCGTGACTTAAAGGAAGCATATCTTGATATATTTAAAAAACTAATGAAAGAAAGAGGTAGTGAGTGAAACAAAGGGCCTAAATACCTTTTACCGACTTTATTATAGAATCCAGATATCCGAAGGATTTTTTTTCCAAAAATTTTAAGATTCTCAAAGATCGGTTTGAATCCCTTGAGAGTATCATAGTTCTATAGCGTAAGCTTCCTTATTATAAATCAATGTCATTATTTTATTCGATTCGATCATTATTTTTTAAGTGTATTTATCTATATATGCTCTATCGTTCTTATCTCTCTCTTTCCTTCTATACTTTTCCATATATACATGTCTTAATATATAAGAGTATCATTTTTTATTATAAGTTATAACGTTTTGAGTAAAGATGCAAGCTCTAGGGTAGGTCTTTAGAGATAAATTACGTATCTTATGGGTATCAATGAAACATCAAGACAGAACCACACCTATTAAGCGAATTGACTGTAAGCAGGCCGGAAAACTTGTGCCTTACCTAGAAGACAGAAATTCTTTAGAGCCTCGATACTATACATTAGAGCTCTCCTCGGATTCACAACGAGCCTTAGAAGGGTGGTCGGACGTAGTGTATTATAGCTCAACCCTTAAAAGCGTTAATACTTAGGTATGTCTGGTTAACTGCCCCTGTCTATTAGAAGGATTACTACTATTATAGATATATATGCTGGTAAGATCGCGGAGATTTGTAGGAATCATGCTCTTTTACTAACCTTTACCTAACTGTAGTGACCGAATGATAACCCTTATTATTAGGGAGAAGTAGGTTATCCTAGTGGTCTTGCACGTTTCACCTATAGACCTTCATACTTAGGTTACTTACACAAGATTAGCTCTTAGACACGTTATTTTATCAAAGTACATGTAAAAGTTGTAAAGTATAAAGTAATACCCTATATTAAAGGAATGATACATAATAACCTAAAACCGAAATATCTTACAGGATTATCGTTAATACTAACAATCACCTTATTAATCGCCTTTAGGGCAGTATTTACGGTAGATCCTACGTCTATACTAGAAAGAGTTATTGACTTTACAGCAGAAACTTTAACTATAATTCTCTCTATATCTACAGTATATACGTTCCTCTCTCAAGATACTGAAACTATATGAGCTATCTCGAGTTTTATTTAACAGTATTTTTAACTTCTTTACTTACATGCTCCTACTATATATTAAAACATCGCCGGAAATTAGGAAACTTAGAGCAAAAGATAGATACGTTAAGTACAATGGTTGAAGACCTAAACACTTATGTAGAGACTTCAGATACACTAAACATAGTGACTAACGTTAAATTAGAAAAATTAATGAAAGGTAGGTTAGACGGTATAGAAACACGTCAAGAATTAGCTATAGAGGACCTTAACCAGAAGATGAAAGGCTTTAAGTCTAACTTCATGAATAACTATTAGAAGCCTATTTATTACTAACAACTATATAAAAAACATGTCAGATAATTTCAACATTCAAGAATTCGTACAAAAGACAAGGAACGATACCTTGGAGGCGGCTAACAAACAAGCATTAAAAGCTAAGAGAAAAATCATAAAAGAAAATCATCAATCACTCGATACAGAGGTTGCTGATATGATTGAAGGATTATTACATATTAGACTTAAAGAAGAGTTTTTAAGAGCTTTTTCAAACCTCTACAGAGAACTATTAGAAGATGATAATATATTCGATTCAGAGGATATTGTCTCTCACCTTGCAAACGAAATGCAAAACATGATAGATATGGATAGTAGTACCCAAATGATGAGCGAAACTAAGCCAAAGAAACCATACCCTGACGATGATTTAGAAGATCGAATGGACGACGGTGACTACGGAGTAACATTAGCAGAAGAAGTAGAAGGAGGAGATGCTGAGAAAGGATACGGTATAATTGAATACGCTAGTGATATGATACACGACGAGGGTATAGAGATACCAGTACTTCTTGTAAGCATGGAGGAAGACGGAATAACCGCTGCAGATGTAAAAGCTAGTTGGGAAGCAGATTGGGATCATGATGAATGGACAGGTGGACAGATTAAACAAATCGAGACTTTAATATCAAGAGCTGCCAAAAAGCTTACAGAAAATGAAGAAGAGGATATCGATATAGATATAGCAGATGACGTTATAGCAGACGAAAGTGCTATGGAAGCACCGACAGAAAAAAAAGACTCAAAAGAAATATTTAGTAAGTTAGTAGATGCCTACGAAGCAGCTAAAACTCTAGGAGATGATAAACTTACTAGACAGTTAGCAAACACAATTACATACTTTAACAAGAGTGTAATTTTCGGGAATATTTAAAAACAATAGAAAGACTAACATGGATAATTTTAACTTAAGAGAGTACTTAACAGAAGGTAGACTCCTAAAAGAGGTTATTAGTGTTAATGACCGAGATGTAAACCCTAGAAAATTAATAAAAGCACTTAGACAAGGTTATTTATTTGAACTGACCGATGGAGAAGATGACTTTGAAATTAATTGGTCCCCACTAGGGAAGTATTACATGGTGATGGTAAATGCTGAGATAACATGGAGAGGTACTAAAGCATCTGAGATGCTAATGCAATTACCGCATTTAAGTACCTTAACTGTGTCTTTTAGAGTTAAATCGTAAATAAAAATAAAAATGGATAATTTCAATATAAAGCAATACCTTAAAGAGAGTACAAGCTTTACACCAAACTCCGGAACAATGAGCGGCGGGGTTACTAACCTAGATAAAAGAGAGTACTTAACAGAAGGTAGACTTCTAAAAGAGGCCGATAGTGAACACTTAGAAGCTTTTGCAGAAGAGAATGACCTAAATATAGAGAGTTTAAAAGCGGAGTGGGAAGGTTCAAAAGATAATTACGACTCTATCGAAGATTATGTAGCAGAGTTAAGTGATAATATCGAAGATACAAGAAGTTTTCACGGAGATGAGCTTAATGAAGTGTCAAATGTAGATCCTGATACAGTAGAAGATAGGAAGTACAGGTTGGAGGAGTTCATGGAAACATGAGGTAAACTATCTAACATAGCTCAAAAAAGAATTTTAACCTCAATGCTGTCCAGGAAATGGAACGACTCCTATTTAGCATATTCAGACGATACAGAAACTATTAAGAGTATAATGAGAGAACTAGGCATCGGGCAATTTAATGACCCGGAAGGTATTGAGGAAGGTGAAGATGATTACCCCACCCACATTATTACAACAGATGTATATTATGTGAAGGATTACGACGGTAACAATGATTGGAAAGAAGAGGCAGTACCGGAATATGAGATAGATGATATAGAAGATTTGTTAGCTGGGTCTAGAGGAAGTAATTTCCTTTATATAGAGAAAGGTGAGAAAGGCACTTATGAAGACGGAGAATTTACAACTGAAGAAGGGTCTAATACTAGACTTGATCCCGGGTTTGTAAAAGAGATTAACAAGAAAAAACTAAAAATAAAATAAACAATGAATTTTAACATGGCAGAATACCTTAGAAAAGGAGGTATAAACAAAAACACTAAGTCACTATTAAAAGAAGATAAAGCTCCAGGATTCGTAGATAGAAACCAAGGAGAAGCTTTACCTACATACGAAAGTGTTAAAGCAGCTTATGAAGCAAAAAATAAAGTCAAAGAAGAGTATAACTCTGGAACTGAGGAATATGATGATGATGCAGACTACGATACCGGCGGATATGTTGAAGCAATGGGTCGAGACTTAGACGAGCATGTTAATGCGATAGTTAGTCTATTTAAAGAATGGAAAGCCGGTCCGATGACAGAACCAGGCATGGAAGGATATGCTAAGGATGATTTAATTAGCCATATTCAAAGAAAAATACGAAACGCTTAACCTCAACTCTTTAAACTAAATAAAAGTAATGAACTTAGATAAGATGTTCTCAATGTTTAACGTAACCGACGAAGAGGTTAGTATACTAGGCAAGGAACAAGCGACATCTTATAAAGACGATGCACATTTCTACTTAGGGCTGTTTTACAAAATGATTAATAGAGAAGATTCTATTGCTTTTACAGCACTAATACAGTCCCTACATGTAGACCAAGCTACTCAAACAGATATTACAACAGTAAGTAAATATTTAACTTACAACCACGCTTTCAACTACCTTACCTCTATTAACTTTAATAATCAACAACACCTCGTTCAACTACTTGTATACGATAATTTAGATTTTAAAGCTGCAGCAAATAAAGCTATATGTTATTTTATAGAAGAAGAAGAGTATGAAAAGTGTAGCTTTCTTAAAAAAGTATTAGACCATACACCACTTCTTAATAAATAAGTTGCTATAACACTCTTACGGTATTATATTATACTGTATGAAGTATAGAGAAAGTATTAATAATAAACTAGAAGTTATAGAGAACGACCTTAAGATATTAAGGATGATCGTACAAAGAGCGGAACCCGTTAAAAACTACATCACTCAATTAGAAAACACTGAAAATCACTTAGAGGAAGTTAAAACCTTAGTTTCCTTAGAAGCATTCTCCTCTTCTGAAGTTGCTAGGTAACGTAAATATACGTATCTTAACGTAATGAATTTAACAGCAGAGCAATTACAAGAGAATTGGGAGACTTTCTTAAAGAATATAGATACCTATATAGAGTCACCTAGGAAGGAAGCATTAACTACTTTTTATAAAGAACGAGTAGATAGGTTTATAATAATGCCTGCATCTGCATATATAAAATTTCATAACTGCTTCCCAGGCGGTTACGTAGAGCATATTAATAGAGTAGTAGCAGCTGCTATAGAAGTTAGAGAGATGTGGGCTAAGTTCGGTGCAGACATGGAAACATTTACACTAGAAGAATTAGTCTTCTCTGCAATTAACCACGACTTAGGTAAAGTAGGAGATGTCACACAAGATCTTTACGTACCTTCAAATGACGATTGGAGAAAGAAAAACTTAGGTGAAATGTACTCCTTTAATAAAGAGGTAGGATTCATGACAGTACCTGACAGATCATTATTCTTACTACAAGAAGCAGGTATAAAATACTCAGTAAATGAAATGCTAGCAATAAGAGCTCACGATGGACTTTACGACGATGCTAACAAAGGGTATTATATTTCAAGAATACCAGAAAGTAGACTTAGGTCTATTATAGTATACGTACTACATCAAGCAGATTTCTTAGCATCAGAAGTAGAGAGACATATTAACGCCCCTGAAGGGAACACTTCTAAAAAATTTACCGCCGCACCTAAAGTAGGAGCTAAAGCTAAAGCAAGGACGAACGCATTAAGTAGTATTAAAAAGACTGACGGATTAACTAATGTAATGGCAAATTTTTTTAATGAATAGTTTAGAGGTAACAGGAATCGTAAGTATAGTATTTAACATAGTATTACTATACATTAGTAGAAATCTACTAAAAAAGAATGAAAAACAAGAAGATGTAATGGCAGAGTACTTACTTTACATGGATCGCTTATCAAAAACTATTGAATACACGCAAAAAGCTCTTAGTAAGATAGATGAAAGAGGAATCTTTGAAGCAGATGATGAAATTGGATGGTTTTTCAAAACTGTGAAGCAACTACAAGGAATGTTAACTAAGTTTCAACTAATAAACGACAATGGAGACAGTACACAAAGAAAAGAAGAAGAGGAAAAAGTCAAATAACTACTTTACCCACGAGACAGAACTTGCAATAAACAGGTACAATGAGTCTGAAGATTTTGATGAGAGAAATGTAATTTACCGAGATGAGATACACCACCCTTTCTTTAAACTTACTCAAAACATAATACATACATTTAAGTACTACTATACGGAAGAGTCTAACTTAGAAGACCTTCAACACGAAGTAATAACATTTTTACTAAGTAAGTTACATAAGTTCGACGCAACTCACGGAGCAAAGGCTTACTCTTACTTTGGAACTATCGCTAAACGATACCTAATCGCCTCTAACCAGAAGAATTATAAAAAAAGACTTCAAACAGTAACCTTAGAGCATATTAACGTAGAGAAAGGAGAAAATTCTAGTATGAATTTAACTGCTATAAACTTAGAAGAAAATACACCTGAGGAAGTACTGCTACAACAGGAAACAGATCAAACTAAGTTTATGGAAGATTACATACAATACTGCTCTAAGAATATCTACGAATTATTTCCTAAAGTAGAGCATGCTAAAATTGCAGACGCTATATTGGAATTATTTAGAAAGAGAGATTCTATTACAGTATTTAACAAGAAAGCATTATACATTTATATCCGCGAAATAACAGACGTAAAGACTTCTAAGATAACCAAAATCGCTAAGGTATTAGGTAATATTTACAAGAAACACTACGTATTTTACTTAGAGAACGGATACACAGGCTTCTAAACTAAACTACTTTCTATTTATAAACATAAGTAATACACAGACCTATGAGTTTAGACAAAATAGTATTTAAAGATAAGAAGTTTGCAGATATACTGGAAGAGATATACAACAATCAAAAAAAGAAAAGTAAGCAGATATCTGCTATGATAAGAGAACTGCAACCTCTTATACTAGATACAGGTGATGCAACTATAATAGTACCTTTGATAAGAGAGTACTTAGATGCCGGTATTAAAAACGATGACCATCTAATTAAGATGTCTACTATAATACAGAGAATCCTTAACACTTCTGACTCCGTAGCAGATTCATTACTAATTACGGAAGAAGAAATTGAACAGTTAATGAATGAAGTCAATAAGATAGAAGATACTAAAAAGTAATGGAGTTCGAAGTAGCGGTAGTAAACGATATCGTATTAAATAGTACGAGTAAATTCTTCGCAGATGCTGGTCAATGGGACGGTATAGGAGCTATAAGCTTCCAGAAAGTTAAAGGAATCAAGCGTAAAGCTAATGGAATAGCATTTCCATACTTCTCAAACCTCTCAAACTACCCCTTAAGGAATGAGCTAGTATATATTTTCCGTCTCCCCTCCGCAGAGATTCAAGAGAGTACAAGTAAAGAAGTATATTACTACCTAACCCCTCTTAACATCCAAAATCACCCTAACAACAACGCCTTACCTAATATATTTGACAATAAACATATACCAGAATCCGAACGTAGAGATTATAAACAAACATCTCTCGGCGCCGCTAAAGAAGTATCAACAATCAACTCTGAATTAGACTTAGGGGAGTACTTCACAGAAAGCTCTCAAATTAAACCTTTAAAGAAATTCGAAGGAGATGTTATACTAGAAGGTAGAGTAGGTAATTCTATTAGATTCGGAACTACTTCAATACATAAAGGTAAAGCTCTTAACAATTGGTCTACTAACGGATCTAACGGTCAACCTATAACTATAATAAGAAACGGACAAGGTAAGCAAGGTGCGGTAGGATTTCTTCCTACAGAGGAGACTATAAATAACGATAACTCAAGTATATACCTTACAAGTACTCAACGAATACCAATAACCCCAAGTAGTACTAATAGTTATTATAGTTACACTTCTACGAAAGAGAATGCACAAGGTAGAGAAGTAACCGGAGTAATACCACAACCAGCAAATCAATACAGCGGAGACCAAATACTATTAAACTCTGCAAGGATTTTTATTAACAGTAAATCTGATAGCATATTTTTAAGTTCCGCAGATACAATAAACTTAAACAGTATACAGAGCGTAAACGTAGATACAGAAGCTTTAATAGTATCTGCAGGGTTAATAAGATTAGGAGAACCGGATGCAACAGAACCTCTACTTTACGGAAACAGGACAGTGCAAGTATTAGAAGATATCGTTAAAATACTTCAAAAAATATTACAAGCATCACAAACCGCTACTGCTGGTGCTTATCCAGTCGCTACACTTAATACTGTCGGGACATTAGAAGCTACTACAATACAGTTACTAGTAGAGCAAATAAAGCATTTAAAATCAACAACAACTTACACTGCTTAACGTATTATGAACGATAGATTAATAACTCGGATAGCAAAAAACTTACAAAGTAAAAGCTTGTATGCAAAAGTAAGTAACAAATCCGGAGTAAGTAAACTTTTGAATAGTAGAGTAAACTTTAACAACTCCCCTGTACCTCTAATAGGTCAAGCTAAAATAAATCAACTAATACTATCTAACATTACAAAGCTTAAAAACTTAATGGTAGATCAAGTAAGTAACCTCTCAGAAGAACTAGGTATCTCAGAACTAGAAACCGGTAACCCTGTAATAAATGTACCAGCTCACTGTCTTGAACCTAAGAAGACTGCAGAACTACTAGTTAAACTTAACAACCTATTAACAGTATTAGAAAATACTTCAACGATACTTAACATAACCTCTATAGGATTAAATACTCTAACACGGGTACTAAACGGAACTATTACTGCTGTAAACGCTCTTACGTTAGTTAAGATAGGAGTCAACCAAGCAACAAAAGCTTTACCTTTTACTCCAGGAGTTGTTACTTCTCTAGTAGTAGATATAGGAGATGGCTTACAGATAATAAAAGAGAAACTAGACGGTACCCCTAGGTTACCCCAAATTAAGAATGCATTAACGACCGGTACTTCTTATATAACAATAGCAGCAGTTATGATGGGTACTATAGTAACACTTCTTACTATGATTATAGAGGTACTTAAATCTTGTGGAGAAGAACCTAACGAATTAGGAGACCAAACTAAAGAGTTTCTAAAACAGTCTCAAACAATTCAAGAGAATAATACATACCCACCTTACAACGGATTCACGTTTAAAATAGTAAACCAACTACTACCAAACGATCCTACTGTAACACGTAGAATAGCACAAGCAATAAATACAGAAGGTATTGTAGCTATAGAAACAGAACCTTCTTTTACCGGTAACCCAAAAGTACTAGTAGAAGAATTAAAATTGATTATCGATAGAGATAACTTAAAAGCATACTAGTAAATATTTATAAAGAGATGAAAGCCACAGAACTAAAGAAACTAATTAAAGAAGCAGTAAAAGAAGCGATTGGAGAAGAGATGCGAGAAATCCTTCTAGAAGCGGTCCGAGCTCCTAGACAAGTAGTCTCTGAGAACCAAACAAACTTTACCCCTACACCTACCGAAGCAGCACCGAGAGTAGACATACAAGAAACTCGTACTAAATATGCAGACGTATTAAATGGAATGTCTAAAGGAGAAGATCGTAATATCTCTATGAACTCATCCCATGCTCCAAACTACGCTCCACAAGCATCTAATACCTCCGCTCAAGGCTCATCCCTACCCCCTGGAGAAGTAAACATGGAACAAATAATGGGGTTCATAGGCGCTAAGTAATGGCTATTAATGCAACTAAAATACATCCGATAGATAATAAGCCTAGTAAAGCTGTGGGTATCTCTATACCTTTTAATGGCCCAGCAGTATTCAAGTCTAACTATACTACGAAAGATGCAATTAGAAACAACCTAATAAACCTACTCTTAACCGGTCCTAATGAAAGACCGTTTAAACCAGGTTTTGGAGCAGGACTTCAAACTTTTATATTTGAGCAACTAGCTCAAGACAATATAGAAGGTATACAAGACTATATTGAAACTGTAATAGGAGAATACTTTCCAAACATCCAAGCTACTGTAGAATTAAGAGCAGAGGATAGTAGAAACTCCCTTTACACAGTTATAAACTATACTATAACTAATACTGGTATGACCGATACCATACAACTAAACCTGAACAATGCATAATACAAAAGACATAAAATATTTTAATAGAGACTTTGCAGGGCTAAAAGACCTTCTAGTAGACTTTACAAAGACATATTACCCGGATACTTATAACGACTTCTCTGAAGCTTCTCCCGGTATGATGCTTATAGAAACTTCTGCGTATGTAGGAGATGTGCTTTCTTTCTACCTAGATAACCAAATACAGGAAACTTTCGTACAGTATGCAAAGCAGACGGAAAGTATCTTTAACTTAGCATATATGTTAGGATATACTCCTAAAGTTACCAAAACCTCAACCGTCGCAGTAGACGTTTACCAACAACTACCTGCAAAGCTCGTAAACGGTCTTTATATACCCGACTACGATTATGCATTATACATTTCAAACAACACTACCTTAACAACCGACCCTGGAAGAACTAACTTCTTAATACAAGATCCAGTAGACTTTAAAGCTTCTAGTTCTTACGACCCAACAGACGTAACAGTTTACCAAACCAGCGGAGGTAATCCACAATATTACCTTCTTAAGAAAAGTAGAAAAGCTATATCTTCTACAATAGGTACACAAACACAAACATTTACAACACCAGAAGCTTTTAGTACTGTCTCTATAAACGCTACTGATATAATAAAAGTACTAGATATAACCGATTCAGACGGTAACGTATGGTATGAGGTACCTTACTTAGGTCAAGAGATGGTATACAAACCATTAAAAAACGTTAATACAAATAACCCTAATACCTTTACAGATACAGACGCCCCCTACTTACTAAACTTAGAGAAAGTATCGAGAAGGTTTGTTACTAGGTTTAAAACAAACGGGTCTCTAGAAATACAATTCGGTTCAGGTACAACTAAGGATGTAGATGAAGATATAATACCTAACAGTAACAATGTAGGTATAGGGCTCCCTTTTGAAAAAATCAAAATGACAACCGCATTTGACCCTACCAACTTTCTATATACAGGTACTTACGGAATAGCTCCTGCAAATACAACATTAACAATTCGATACCTTACCGGCGGAGGAGTATCTGCAAACGTTGATGCAGATACGGTTAATACTTTAATATCTACCGGTAACGCAGCATTTCAAAATAGTAACCTTAATGCAACTACCTCAAATTACATCTTCGGAACATTAGCAGTAAATAACGAGAAAGCTGCTTCTGGTGGAGGGGACGGAGATACAAAAGAAGAGATTAGACAAAATACATTAGCAAGTTTCCAATCTCAATTAAGAAACGTAACTGCTAAAGATTATGCTATACGAGCTCTCTCAATGCCTTCTGACTTTGGTGCAGTAGTAAAGTCTCACGTAGAACCTACCAAAGCAAACGAAATCACTTTACCCGGAGAAATACCTTCTACATTAAGCCTGTATATCCTAGGGTTTGACAAAGGTAAAAATTTAACACAGTCATCCTCTACAATTAAAGAGAACCTAAGCACATACCTTTCTGAGTACAGGGTAATAGGGGATACGGTTAACATTAAAGACGGGTTTATAGTTAATATAGGAGTAGACTTTGAAATCATAATACTACCTAACTTTAACAACGATGAAGTACTTAGTAGATGTATTGTAGAACTACAGAACTACTTTAATATAGATAACTGGACTTTTAATCGCCCTATTCAACTAAACGAATTATATATTAATCTGGATAAAGTGAGAGGAGTACAAACAGTTAAGAATATTACCATCGCTAATAAAAGCGGAATACCAAACGGATATTCAGAATTTGCTTACGACATAAACGCTGCAACAGAAAATAACACTATATACCCTTCTTTAGATCCCTGTATTTTCGAAGTAAAATATCCAAATACAGATATTAGAGGTAGAGTAGTGCAGCTATAACAAGTACATAAGATTAGTAAATTGATATATTTATACTAAATGGCAATCTATAAATTATTCCCGACAGCAGACACTACTTTATATTCCGGGTATCCAAATGCTAATACTGGATTGGACGAAATACTAGAAGCAACTACTAACTACCTAATACACAACCCAACGGTAGTAGGAGAAAATCCTCAAGCTTCAAGAATACTACTACAATTTAGCTCCGCTGAAATAAATTCTCTATTCGAGAATAAAATTAAGAATTTTACGTGGGAAGCAGACTTAAGGGGATTCACTGCTAATGTAACAGGTTTATCTAGTACAAGTACAATTAACATCAATGCATTAGCAGAGAGTTGGAATATGGGTACTGGTAAGTTTTTAGATCTACCGGAAAACCAAAGTGGAGCTTCTTGGACATATAGTCAATACGGCGGAGGTGCAAAATGGACTACCTCTTCGTACGCTGCAGGAACAACTGGATCTTATAATATAGATACAAACCCTTTATCAGCAGGAGGAGGTACCTGGTATACTCAAGCAGAAGCGAGTTATACATTTCAGTATTATACAGATCCTGATATTGTAGCAAATATAACTCCGATAGTAACTAACTGGTCTTCATCTGCTTTTGATAATTACGGAATAATCGTAAGACAATCTGCTTCGCAGGAGTTTGTAAGTAATATAAATGAACAGACAACTATCAAGTATTTTTCAAGAGACACTCATACAGTATACCCTCCGCAATTAGAATTTAAGTGGGACGACCATGTTTACAATACAGGTAGTTTAGAGTTATTAAGTACGGTACCAGCAATAATAGAGATATCAAATAACCCAGGTACCTTTTACGGAGACAGCGTAAATAGATTTAGAGTTAATTCAAGACCTCAGTATCCACCCCGTACCTACCAAACTAGTTCAATATACACGCAAAACTATGCTCTACCAGAAGAGAGTTATTACAGCATCAAAGATGTATATACAAATGAAGTTGCTATTAGCTACGACAGTACTTATACTAAGTTAAGTTCTGACTCTACGGGAAGTTATTTCGATTTATATTTTAACGGCTTACAACCTGAAAGATATTATAGAATTGAAATTAAAACTACTATCGGAGACACAGTGTTAGTAGTAGATACAGAGGAATTTAAAATAAGTAATAAATAATGAGTCAACCGGTAAACATACAAGCAACCTCTTATGATAAAGGTCAATTTAACCTAGCAGTAGACACAGGTTTTACTGAGTTTACAGATATACTAGTAAATACTATGCTACCTGAAGATAGTATAAGTATAGTAGAATTCTTCACAACATACCGTAAACTTTTCTTAGAAATACCCAAAGAAGGTGAAGTAAATTCACATCAATACCTTATAAACACAAGTAAAGAGTATACGGGTGGGGAAGATATAAGCGCGGAAGTAGTAGCCCTGGTTCAGGAAGTAACAGAGTTAAGAGAAGAAAATATAGAATTACAGAAACAAGTCTCACGTTTAGCAGGACTTAGTTCATCAGATATAATCAACAAAACGGCATAATGGTAAAACCACTAGTAACCCCGTTAGGTAACGGCATATTAAATAAAAACCAAGTAAGTACCTTATCAGCAACCGACAATGCTAATATTGAAACCACGCAACTGACTCAAAACTTTAATGTAATCACAGACGTATTACAAGGGTATATCTATACTATAAATGGAGAGTATATCGATAAAATCACTACAGGCTATAAAGTTGAAGGGGAGTTAGATGTAACTAGCACAAATACACTTGTATTAGACCCCGGCACAGATGTAATAAGTAATGGGTTTACTCAAGGGATCTACCAAGTACAGTATAACTTCTTAAACCCGCTATTAACAAGTAACCCTACCTTATTCATAGTAGAGATATCATCCGATAGAACAGAACTAAAGGTTAATAGTAGGTTCTTAGATAGTATACAATTACAAGCAGGGACAGAGACTATTCAAGAATATTTAACTAGTACTACTAACATAAACGGGTACTTCTTAGATTTTGGTTTAAATCAATTAGAGTTTGCAGTTAACGTAGGGTACCTAGGTAGAAATCTTCTAATTAAACTATACGAACCTTTACCTTTCACAGTAGAAAAAGGAAGTACCTTTAACATATACAGTAAGGTCTCTGATTCTAACATATTTAATGTAAGATTCCCAGAACTAGAAGCACAATTACCCAAAACAAAACAACTTAGAGGGCCTAATAAGAATCTCCGAGTAAATACAAAAACCAACAACACAACCGTCTACAAAGATATAAACAACCTAACAGACGCATCTGCTAATGGAATGACAAACCAGCTAAACAGTGTGTTAGCAGAAAACAGAGCAGAACTTAACACAGATTACACAGATTATAGTAACTTCGTATTCTTCAGTTCAGCTAATACTAGACTTACAAATTTTAATTACAAAGCAACTCAATTAGAAACATTCGCTAAGAATATAGCAACTTTAGAAGGATTAAATACCGCCCCACCTACAGAACTATCTGCTAGTAAAGAACAATATCAGAGACAAGTTAAAAGTACAACTAAAAACTTCGACGGATATGACTACTACCTTTATTACAGTAGCGGTTCTCATACATGGCCTAAGCAAAACGATACGCCTCCTTATATACTGTATTCTTACACCTCTTCTGAAGCTACCGCTTGGTTAAGTACTCAATCTGATACTGCTACTATTTACGATAGAGATAATAGAAATAACCTATTCGAAACATTTCCAAGTTATATAACAGACGATACCGATAACGCTAACTTTCAACTATTCTCCGAACTCACTGCACAAATGTTCGATGAGATTTGGCTCTATACTAAAGCTCTAGAAAATAGACAAGATGGAGATAATAGATTAAAGAACGGTATATCAATAGATCTAGTAAGTGATGCATTAGAATCTTACGGAGTAGATCTATACGCTAGTAGTTTAACAAACAACGATGCGTTTACATCCCTATTAGGGGTAACTTCTACAGGAGGTTTACTACCACCAACCGGAAGTGAGTTAATTACAAACTACGTAACTGCTTCTGCAGAAACCACACCATTCAACGAAGCACAGAAATTAGTATATAAGAGAATATACCACAACCTACCCTACCTCCTTAAAAAGAAAGGAACAGTATCAGGATTAAGAGTACTACTAAACTGCTTTGGAATACCAGACACAATATTAAGAATATCTGAATTCGGAGGTAGAGATAAGAATACTAATACATGGGACTACTGGTATAATCGATTTAACTACGCATACGAAACATCCGGATCAGGTTACATAACTACCCCTTGGAACGGACCAACCTTCACTTCTTACTGGACCGCAAATAGTCCAATATCACTACCTTTAGTGAGTACAGGGACATATAATATGTCTGTAGATTGGGGAGACGGTACTACTCCAAGCAACATAACCGCCTGGGATGATACTCAAAAGACACATAACTACACTACCTCTGGATTCTACGAAGTATCAATAACCGGAGAATGTAAAGGTTTTGCATTTAATAATACGGGGTACACTGCAAGTATAATGGATGTATTCGATTGGGGTAGTTTAGAACTATCTACAAGCGCTTCATTCTACGGAGCAGATAATCTAGGAGGTAATCGTAGCACCGGTATAATAACCACAACAAGTGCTCCGACAATTAGTACTACTAGTTTTAAAGACATATTTAGAGGAGCTACGATATTTAAAGGTCCCGTACAGGGGTGGAAAACAGATACAGTAACTTCTCTAGAGACTTCATTTAAAGATGCATTAGCGTTTAACTCTCTTATAGATTGGAACCTCGCTAACGTAACAACCTTACAAGGTACATTTGAAAATGCAGCAGTCTTTAATCAAGATTTAAACTGGAATACTTCTGCTAATACCAATATGAGCGGTACTTTTAGTCAAGCGGTAAAATTTAACGGGGATATAAGTTCATGGGATACAGGAAACGTAACTACCTTCGAAAATACATTCTATAGCGCATCTCTATTCAACCAAACCGTCCAAGGTTTTAATACTGTATTAGCAACTAGTATGAAAGGTATGTTCTCAAACGCTACTTCCTTTACTCAGCAAGTATCTAACTGGCCAGTCTCAAACGTAACGGATTTTAGTCAAATGTTCTTAAATGCCTCCAGCTTTACAAACGGAAGTAATGAAAGCCTTAACCAATGGGTAGTTTCTGCTGCAACAACGATGAACTCAATGTTTAAAGAAACAGACAAGTTTAATTCAAATATGTTTATACTACCTTCCGGTAACTCAACTACTGATCTAGGTTCAATGTTTGAAAGCGCATCCTTATTCAATAACGGAGGAACAAACACCATTAACAGTTGGGACGTAGCTAACGTAAGTGACATGAGCAATATGTTTAAAGATGCAAAAGCTTTTAACCAAGACTTAAGTTCATGGAATACAGTAAGTGTAAATAATATGAGCAATATGTTTAAAGACGCTCGTTTATTTGATCAAAACCTCGGCTCCTGGGATATTGCTAATTTAATAGACGCTACAGATATGCTAGACGGTTCCGGTATGTCTAGTACTAATTACACACAGTTACTAATACAATGGGCTACCCAAGCTCCAAACATACAAAGTAACGTATCTTTAGGGGCCGGTATAATACAATATGAATCAGCTGCTAGCGCTTCAAGGTCAACATTAAATTCTGCCCCTCATAACTGGAACATTATTGACGGAGGTCAGATATAATATTAAGTCACGGATATTTATAGTAAATGGCAACAGTAAAGAGTATACAATTTAGGTTTAAGTCACCAACAGCCTCACCAACAACACCTGCTTCTCAATCCCTATTTACAAATATAGATAAAGGAAACGATACCCAATTTACAGTAATACTCGAACATACCACACCCGTTACGTCCGGGTCATACTCCGGATCTATAGTTAGTTCAGACGCTAAATACGCAGATCTAAGTTTCATTCACGAAGGTTTAGCGAAATCTGCAAGTATAAGCTTACCTTTTATAGATGGAGGGTGGTGGTCTGTAATGGTAACTCAAAAAGACGAGTATACTTACACACTATATGCATCAAACAAAGTATATGATGGAGTAGACGGAAATACAGTAGGGTTTGAAGCATCCCATTCGTTTACTGGAACAGACGACTGGACTAAACCAGGAGATGTATATTTCCCAGGGTCAGGTTCTCTTACTATAGCAAGAGGTACATATACACCTTTCACAGGATCTCTACAAGAATTAAGATACTTTACAGATACTGTAACTAAGCCACAATTTAGAGATTTCGTACAAGATTCTAATTCAATAGAAGGAAGTTCGAATCTACTTTTTAGAGCAGCTCTAGGAGGAGAATTATATAGAAATACTAGCTCCATACATCCTGGAGTAGGAACTCCTGACTCACCTCTTTCATTTAGTACAGGTAATAACTTTACAATAACAAATGGTAATTTTCGACCTAATTATGAAATTGCACTAGTAGACCAAGTAGGAGGAGGTATACGTAATAGAAGCTCCACAAAGATAAAGAAACAAGAACTAATACTACCTACATCCTCTTCTATATACAGCAACATACCTGTAAATACAGTACTAGCAGCAAGTCTAACTGTACAACAACAAAGAAAAGTAAGTAACAGTCTAACTAGAAATGTTAACTACGCAGAAGTAGCCTTATCTCCTCAAAACGAAATAAACGACGATATAAACGCTACTCACGGTTACCTTAATATCGGAGAGTATATTGGAGATCCGAGAGATATAAACAATATATCAAGAACATATTTAGAACTAGATAATTTACGAGAGACGTACTTTACAAAGTATAGTCATAACTACAACTATAGCGATTACATAAGACTTTCTAAGTATTATGATAATGCAGTATTCCAGATGGTAAAGGACTACGTACCTGTAAGAACAGGGTTAGCTACCGGTATAGTAATCAAGCAGCATCTACTAGAAAGAAATAAAGTACGTCCAGCACAAGTAAGCTATAAAAACCTCACAATAACTGGATCCTTAAAAGCTCAATCAAGAAACTATAACAACGGAACACTTCAAGTTATATCTGCCGGACCAGGTGGGTCAGTTAATAGTTTAAGTAGTACGTCTCAAATATGGAATAACGTATACAACTCTCCGATTGGAGTAGTTAACCAAGTTGAATCATCACAGTATGAATTTTTTAATGGAGAATATTCAGGGTCAACAACAACAGCCCAAGTAATACATTCTATAAATAGTAAACCACTATTAAATAATATTGAAACAAGTAGAGCATCTACTCTATATCAAGATGTAGACTATTCCTATAACGCAATAACACCAGTAAACATTAACCTTATATTAAATAAATCCGCCACCCCCGCAACCGTACCGGATTCTAATTACAGCAGTTTACGAAGTATTAATTCACGTTACCTAGGAAGTAAAAACACAGGGGATATTAACTACAAACAACTACTATCTACCTCATCAATCGCACCCGGAACCCCTATCGATAACTTTACCCCCTGGTTCGCTCACTTTAACGGAATATATGGCTCTGCAGAACTCGGTAATGGTATCGGAGGTAACCTAAACGTAACCGAGCTTATAAACGCAGAGACTAAAGATAGGATCTTAATGACTACTGCTAATAAGAATATAGATTTCTTAGGACAATTATTTAAACAAGGAGATACTCCTTTTATAGCACCTATTGCAATAGATCAGATACTTGAAGGAGCGGTGGAAATAGAAGCAGTAGGGGAACTATATCAAACTATACTGATGAAATCAGGAAGTGTAGGGACCGGGTATAATGGAACGTCTTTCCCGAACGGTGCGATCACTTATGGCTACTCTACCGCCACCCCAGATACCCGAGGATTTCACAACGGTATTGCAGTAACACAATCACTAGACCACTATACTTTCCCCTCCCAAGCTTCCTGGCGCGGATATGCACCAACAACTGCAGCTTCCGAAATACGCCATATAGGAAGTGTAAATACCGTAACAACAACAACCAATCTCCCCAACAACGGACTACCCCCCGTATATACCACATTCGGTACACAGGAATCACAATCATTAGCCGCAGGAGAAATTAAAAGAACTCTCGTCAATCTAAACGCATCCGGAAGTTCTACTACCATTGCTTTTGCAGACTTCGATAAATGGACTATTACTAGTGGCTCAATCACAGAAGCAGACAACAACCTAATCGACCTCCCCAATGAATGGGTTGACAATTTTCCTTTGGTATGGTTCTACTTCTCCGCTTCCGCCGCAGAAATAACTTCTACCTTATCCTGGAGCTTAAACTACCAGGAATACTCTAGTTCATTCGAAGACGGGTGGTTCGACCTTATAACCGCCAACCCTGTAACCTACCCCATTAATTTTCCTTCTGCTATGCAGAGTCTTGGGAACGTATACATATACAACAAGGTAACTAATGAATACACTCAAGAAACAGTAAACCCAGCAGAGGAAACATACTTCCCACTTCAACGAGGGGATTTTATAAGAGTGGGGACTACTGCAAGTATGGACACTACTCAAAAAGTAGGTAGTAAACAAGTATCCCCTCTAGGCCTTATGAGGACGATATCTTACACTCCAGGTTCAGATGCTGCATACACTCTAACTGTACCACAAGGTGAAAATAATTCAACTAATACATTTCGAAGACTCTCCGATTCTTATGATAGAACTGGCTTTAAATATAATGCCGGATTACTAACCCCTCTACCGGAGGTAGAAGGACTAACCGACACGGCGGATTACGGAAATCAAAACTTTAGAATAATAAGAAGAATTCCTACAGAATTCTACATATTGTTGAAAAACCGACCAGGAGCATATACAGGAGAAGGGTTACTTTTACCGCACAACTTTAATCCTAAATATAACGCTAAGAGAGTAGCGCAAGACTTAGGAGTGATTAAGATGGTATAATAATAACTAACTTTGAACAAATCATATATTTATAATAAATAAAAGTACAACATGGGTTTTTTAAGCAACACCACAGTAA
>Ga0222646_100040_pt1 | contig 54255 bp, 89 predicted proteins | sample AntAcemetagen293_FD_179819 | JGI IMG/M metagenome (GOLD analysis project Ga0222646, IMG submission 179819) | Saline water microbial communities from Ace Lake, Antarctica - #293 | ecosystem: Environmental > Aquatic > Non-marine Saline and Alkaline > Saline | place: Antarctica: Ace Lake | collected... | reverse complement strand
GTGTTTATCGGACGCAACATTAACTTATATATTTGATGACTTGGCTAAAGTAGACATCACTAAACTATTAAATGAAAGGTAAAAACTAAAATGAAAAAACACAATAAACGACAACTATATGTAGGCGGATATGATAAAGTTACACACTTTAAAACGCTATCGTTGAAAGTATCGGAGTTTGAAAAAATAAACGATATAAGCAATGAGGATTTTAGAGGGGTGTTATCCCACGCCCAAACAATTTATTTTTTAATTGATTTTTATAATCAAAAAAAGATTAAAAAAGTAATGAAACAAAATGAGATTGAAAGCATATTGCCCTACGATAATAAACTTATAACTTCTTGATCTCAACAATGACTGAATTAGGTATAACAGTAACTTGCGAAACATCTTCAATTGTGCCTAATTCCGCATTAACTAAATTATAATCAGCAAAAACTCGAGTAATACCTTTAGAGGTAGAATATAAATGACCTTTAGTAACGCAAACAGGCAATGACATTTTTGATAAATCTTTACAAGATAGCCATGAACTATCGGAAACGATATCAAGCCATTTTATTTCAACTAATGGATAGCGTTCAATTTCTTTTTTTGCTTTTTTATTTATTGTTATTTTTCTTTTTTTCATCAATTTTTATGCTTACTGTGCCTACGCTTGTATTTAAAAACTTTGCATTATGTACTTCATTAAACAAAATAAAAAAATCTTTAGGTTTTTTACTCTGTAACAATTTTTTCTGGCGTAATGTCAATAATCGATTTGTTTTCACTTAGCTTGTCCTCTAGCTCGGTTAATCGTTTTTCTAACTGTTCTCGGTTCATTCCGTCAATAGTAGAGTGCATGATTTCCGATTTAGCAATCAATTGACCCGACATTTGTACAATGTTTTTTTGGGCGTTGATAGAGGCGTTATATTGGTTTTTACTTTCAGCACCATCTCGCAATTTTTCAAAAACTTTATAATTTCTTAATTTATCTGTTTCATATTTTTGTAATTCTTGTGATAATCTTTTTTCTAAGTATCTACAAACATGTGGATTTAATTCAGGATTAGTTAATCTACTTCCCATTTCATAAGGTTTTTTTCCAACAGGTGCAGTAAACCCCGCCTCAACACAAGCGTCTGCTTTGGACATTTGACCCCAGTTGGCCACAAGTACATCAACAAACTTTCGTTGTTTAGGTGTTAGGTCAGCAGTTGTTTTAACGACATTTCTTTTTTTTGTCATATCAGGTTAATACAGTATATCAGAACATTTTCCTAGTTTCCTAGTTTTATAGGCAATCTATAGAAATTAAAAAAATATTTTTTATTTTTGTATATTTGCCGAAGTAAGAGATTAAATAACTGTTGATTAAAGCCTTTTACACTAAATATTACTAATTGTTACAATAAATAACTGTTGATTTACCTATGTTTTCCCAGAGTTGACAAAGTGTCACACCTAAATGACCCTTGCTAATCAACACTTTCCTGAAATACTAGGAATTTTCCTAGTATTTTCCTACTTTGAAAATGCTCTTTTATCCTTTAAAATCAATGACTTATTCATGAAACTGCGACAATGTGTATTAAATCTAGGATTTCATCTTTTTTAAAAAAAGTTTCTAAGGAAGTGCCTTATAGGGGGTAGTTTCAGGAAAAACTAGGAAAACGCTTTAAAATCAATAACTTATTTGTCCTACTTTTTTAAAAAAACTAGGAAACTTCTGGGAATTTTCCCAGCAAACTAGGAAAACTAGGAAAACCCGTGATCCGTGAGCCGTGATACCCGAAACTTTACCCACACCCCAAAAACCAATGTTCTTGTATCGTTCTTATCCCGTTCACACAATATACCATAAATTCACGCAACAGTTGTATAGCCTAAAATAACATTTGACATATGCACCCTAATACCTTATTATTATTCTACATTCATTTGCATAAATGACTGCCCTTTCTACTCTCGTGAGTTATGTTTTCTCAGAGGCACGGCTCACGAGAACAAAATAAGTTACTTACAACCCCAAGTTGTGTGGATAAGTTTTTATCCTTTAAAATCAATGACTTATTCCAAATCACACAAAAGCCACAATGTTGCCTTAATCGTGCCACAGTCTTCAATTACACTTATTCTAAGCTAATAAAACAAACGAAAGGAAACAAAATGAAAACAAATAAAAAACCAATAAGTTCAGGAACAGTTAAGGTTGATATGGAAAGATTAGCTAGAATGGGGCTGTTAACTAAAATCAAAGTATATGAAGGTAATGAGCCAACGCTGAAGGAAGCACAAGCGTTTGTTGGTGGTTATGTTGAGGTAGTAAATTTAAAAGAGGATGGTTGTTTGCTAGTTGATGAGGAAGGTTTACTAAAAAATAAAATAGTTAATCTTCAAGCTACTTATCTCTATAATAAATTATATGAGGGCAAAATTGTAGGTGATGTCATTCATATAAAACCTGACGCAAGAAGGGAGTGGTAAAATGGCTAAATTTAAAAGGGAGGATAAATAAAATGAAAATATATGAAATAACTTTTATTGAAGAATGTACTTCAAAAGTAAAAATTGAAGCAAATTCTTTAGAGGAAGCAACAAAGATTGTTGAAAGTGGCGATTTTGTGAATGATGAAATTGTTGATAGAGATCATTTTCAAATTACTAACATAAACGAAGCATAAACAACAAAACGAAAGGATAAAAATAATGAAAACATACACAGTAGAAGAAATAAGAGAAGCAGTAAACCTCGTCATTGGCGATAATGGTTTAGCAAGCGATGAAGTCATAGATGTATTAGAAACTGATGTAGAACAAAATACGAAAGATTATTTAAACAGCAGAAAGAAAAAAAATGACACCCTTAAGTAAATTATCTGACATTTATATTAAATGGATCGATAAAAATAAACTAGAACAATTTAGTGCGGACGAGGTATTACTAGGAACGCCTGACCTAACTATAACTCAATCAAATTGGTTGAAAAGATTTATAGAAATTTGGGACAGAACAGAAAACAATAACAGAAAGGAAGAAACTAAATGAGTGATAAATGGATACAGTACCACGCAACAAGATTGAACTTAATTCAGTTTTTAAACTCTCATTTAAAATCGGTTGCTGAGGTAAATGTATATAACAACGGCTCATTAAAAGATGTTCCGCCAAATACAAGTGGCGACCATTCTTTGACCAATGAATTAATGGGTTATGATTTAATGAACGAACTATTAGAAAAACTAACAACGGAGGTAGCATGAACAATTACATAATAATAACTGATGAAAAAGGTAACAAAAAAACATTTTATACTTTTTATGAATTAATAAAATATATTGATAGTTTTAAGATGTCGTTTTTACCTGACAAATTCAGCTATTCAATTCACGAAGAATAAACAGAAAGGAAAGTAACATGAAAATATACGACATAACCATGAGTACGAGTACCGCTTATAAAATAGCCATAGGGGCAACGAGTGAAGAAGAGGCGTTGGACAAGGCAAACAGCCTATGCTTAGATGACATAGAAAAACAATGCTACGACAGTTGGCAAGTGGACGGATTTCCAATGGTAGTAGAAATAGAGGAGGAAAAAGAATGATCAATTGGATTAATAATAAAATAAAAAAAGTTAAACAAAAAGATATTGAAAGTAACGAACAAGTTATGGAACTAGCTGACTATATTTTTTTTGATTACATACAAGCACACCCCAAAGAAGAAAGTAGATTAGTATTTTGGAACAAAGAAGAAAATTGCGGAAATGATACTGAACAAGGTAGAGAGCTGTATGATTTTATCAGAAATTCTTTAGAAGATAAAAGTAAGGTGTTTCATAAAAACGAAGACAAGTATTTCTGCTTTGTAGAACAAGAGGTAGCATGACCATTATTGTTTTACCGACCTATCAAAAACATTGGATATACACTAAGCCCTATGGACACGACATTGTTATATGGTGTGATACAGGCAAAACGACCATTCAATGTAAATGGCAAGATGTAGAAAGAACTAAAGACGGACGAGTTAAACAAAAGGAGTTAATATGAACACAGGAAATCATTGCATAGGTAAGTTGTGTCCAGTATGTAGATATACAAAAGCAAGTATGGCTCATATGATGGCCACAACTGAATGGGCAAAGAATTTTTGGGCTAAAGTAAAACAACAGTTGAGAGATAAATACTATTTGAAATGATAGGTAAAAATTTCAATGTCATTATTATACGCTTAACTGCCATAATAAAATACTTGAGAGCAAAAAATGCAAAACTAAAAACTAGAACTGTATTTCTAGAAACCAAAATAAGGAGGATAAAGAATGATGGACGAAATGAGAATAAACCAAATCAAAGAACAGCTTGAGTTAATCTCAACTGCTATGCGAGGCGGTACAGAAGACAAAACTATGCACCAAACACAAGAAGAAATACGAATGGAGTTAATTGATTTGAATTTAACGATAGAAGACATATCGGTTACATTGAAAGAAATAGCTCGTAAGTGGAAATAATATTTGTTTATATTTGGCTGATTACGGGTTCAGTACACGAGATAAAAACCACTTTATCTTGCAAGGAGGCCGAACATAAATTAATGCAAACAACAGAGGAAAAAAACCTGTTGTATAAAGGAACGGCTGTGATATTGTACTTTTGTTCAAAAGAAAGGAGTGATTTTTTTAGTGATAAAAAAGCCTAGAGCCGTGATCCGTGTGTCGTCACAGCAGAACATAAGCAACAAGACCCGCAACAAAATGTTCATGGACGAGTGCTACGAAATAGCCTTTGGGCATGGTGCATTTACTAAAAAATACACACACAGGCAAGTAGTTGCACGGCTAAAGGAACACGCCCAAACGGCCTTAAAACTACAAACCATACAAAACATTTTAACAGCAAGGAGGAACAATGATAATGAAGATAATAGACAATTTTCTGCACTATATGAATTCTAGGTGGTATGAGGTGGATTATTACGGCCACAAACCCACTTTAAAACAGCGTTTTAAGACATTCTGGGTGCTCAAATTTGAACGATCTTGGAATGAACGATACAAAGAGTGGAAGAACATGAAACCGTGATAATAACAGTAAGGCCAGAGATAAGGTGGAACCGTAATGGTAAATATTCAAAAGAATTTACAGTTTACAAAGTTAATATAGATGGAATATCCATACCAAATAAGGATAAAGACGCATATTATACAGAAGATGAACAAAAAGCCATAGAGCAAGCATTTAACAACTATAAGGAACTGAGAAATGAATAAATTTACTATGGAAGATGTAGAAGTGTGTATGAGTTTGAGTAAAGACGCTAATAGGGAACGATTAATTAAGCTGTATGCTTATTTAAATTTCCATATTAGCAAAGGGTGGAAGAAGAAAAAAGTAATTGCTTTATTTGAACATATTATGGAAAACTTTTACACTTTTAAATTCAGTAAGTTAGATACCACTAGACATTAATTTCTTGCTTTATCTTTCAGAATGAATAATATTAAGGTCTTTGTAATTGGGGGGTTTTTTGTTATGTTTTACCTTTTGATTACACTGCTCAGCATAAGTAGCTGACCATGCGCATAGGGGGTATTAGAATTTGGAACTCTTCTACCCCCTAGTATACTCTAAAATCTAGTCTTCGTCTTCATCCTTGTCGTCATATTCGTTATCTACAGCGTAATCTTCCTCGCCATTACAAACGCATTTTTCTCTAATTAGATCGATATCTTCCATAATTCTATCTAGAATATCTTCCACTGTTTCATTTTTTATTTTTTTTTTGGCCATAAAGTTATCTCCTCCAAAGCAAATTATGGGGTATGGGCGGGTCTAGGTCAACAGATGGCGGAAATAAATACGGAAGTAATAACATAAGTAGTTGCCTCCACTACCTTTTTTCTTAAATCTTCCATTCGTATTTTGTGGTAACGCTTAGATTCAAAATCTTTAGTATTCCTGTATTTATTGTATTGGGTATAATACTTAGCCCACGCAACTTGTTTATTGGTAAATTTAACATCTAAATTTCGCACAGCTTTAGTGTATCTCTCATTAACATGTTCAGGAGTAAAACCAGCCCAATAACAAACTTCTTCAAAGTCTTTAGATTTGGTTAAGATCCAATTATGAGCTTGAGATTTATAGATACTAGACTTACGGTCGTTTTGATCTAAGGATGCATCTTCCAACGCATTACATAATACTCCACGCCAAAGTTTTTGTTCCGATTGAATGTGAGCTGTATTTAATAACACAGAGGCAAAGCTAGTGCCCATAAGTTTTAATAAGGTAGGAGAGTAAGTCACGATAATGTAATATTACGGTTGGGCTTGCCCTTTGTTTAGAAAAATTAGTATAATCTTCATGTACGTCACATATCAGTTTAGTTATTTCCTGTCCAGACCACTGCGAAGTATCTACCGATCTTTGTTTAGGTTCAATATCATAAGGCATGTTACCATTGTATATGTTATTTTGCATCTTTTCCACCCTTGACTACCTTCAATTTCAACACCTTTTTCTTCATTTTAATCTTTTTTTTAGAATTCTTAGACCAAATAGAGTAAATATCCTGTAAAATTTTTTGATCATGGTCATGATAACCAAAACGAGTTCCCATTAAACAACGGAACATAACCCCTGAAATAAAAGAGTATTCTTCCCTATCCAATACCCTTGACAACAAATCTAAACTCCTATGAAAATCGTTCAATGTTCTTTTTTCTTCTTCTGGATGCAGATTTCAATCAGTTCTATTCTTTTTTTTATGTAGTTTGTTTCATATCCTTGCTGTTGGATCTGGTTTTTACAATAATCTAATAAAATCGTTTGTGCTTGGCATAGCTTAATTAATTTATTTAAGGTTCTTTCTTCTACGGTAATAAAGTTTTTGACTTTCGCCATATGATCGATTTAACACCGTTTATAGCTAAGTCAAGACAATAACAACAATTTAAAAGCTTGATTTATAAGCATTTATTGCTTATAATACTTATATGAAGCAATATCATTTTATCGCACATTACGCTGGTAAAAAAATAAATTGTGCCGTAAACGCTAATGGTGACGATAATGCTAAAATTGCTTTCATAAACAAACTTAATAAAGGTGAGTACGAGATGAGTGAAAGCGCTAACACACCTCGGAAAATCTTTATTACATTTGAGGAGATCTAATGAATATAGATCAAAAGCTTTTAGCTGATAAGATCTCATTAGAATCAAGGTGGACTCAAGAATATTTAGAACATGGGTACACAGTTGGTTTGACGGAGATTGAACAAGAGATAAAAGAAATTAAAAATAAAATGATTTCTGACTGTCACAAAGAAGCTCAAAGACTTATGAGAAGTCCAGTAGAATTAGAAGAAGTTTCTACATAAAGGACTAAAAATTATTTTTTAAGTATAGCTGATGTTTTCAGTATAGGAATTCTTTCGCTAAAATTATCTTTTTATAATTGTATTACTGGTATTGAATAAGTGTAGACATTTATCTGTGTATTTTTTCATTTTACCTTCAAAGCAAAAACCTAAATCATGTACGTTAGGGTGCATTTCCCAAATTTTTACATTAAACCTAGATAAAAAATGAACTTCTTCATCAGATTGTGCTTTATAAAATATAGAGGCATCTCCAAATTTTTTAATAACTTTAAATCTGTGATTTCCGTTGCGTAACGTTAAATTATTATCTACAACCATAGGACATAATAATCCCTTATTTTTAATATCTTCTCTTATGGTAGATTTAAAGTCTGCATGAACTCCGTGAATAATTTTTATATCGTCAAATTTAATTAATTGTAATCGTTCTTTGAACACACGGTATAGAGGCCAAATTACTGTACCCACATTTGCAACTTGATTTTTAACTAGCTTGTCCAAAGTTATCCCCTATAGAAACATCTACTACACTAGGAACTTTAAATTCCATGCAATTTTCCATGATGCTTTTTATTTCTTTAGCTTGATGTTCATCTGTAATATTAAAACATAATTCATCGTGAATTTGAAGAATAGGTAAGTGTCCTGCTTCTGCACAAGATACAATAGCTTGTTTAGTTTGATCTGCGGCTGATCCCTGTATTAAACGATTAAGTGCTTTGTAGGTATAAGCTCTCTTCATATTATCTTTACCGTATTTGGCTCTAATATTTTCTTCTGTGTCTGCTATATGTAAACCCCAATCTTTAGTTTCCCATTTGTCAAAACGACATTTTCTACCTTTTTTAGTTCTGATCACACCGTCATCATTTGCCTTTTTCATACAACGATCAGATAACATTTTAACAAAGGGTACTTTACGATTGTATTTAGAAATTAATACATCGGCATCCTCTTTAGATAAACCTAAACTAGAAGATAATTTATTTTTTCCCATTCCATACATTAAACCTAAACCAATAGTTTTGGCTTGGGTTCGTTCAATACCACAAAGATCTGCAACTGTTTGATGAAAATCCGCTGAAGCATTTTCATAAGCGGCAACTAATTCTTGAGAGCCTTCATAACCATCACCAATAGAAGCCGCATAGTGGACTACCATTCTTGGTTCTTGTTGTGAATAATCAAAAGAACCCCACTTACTTCCCTCTTCTGGTAAGAATAAACTTCTAATTTTTGGGCCAAATTCCTTATTTCTAGCGGGTAATTGTTGTAAATTAGGATTGGACATACTTAATCTTCCTGAAACAGTCCCACCATTGTCTGATCTTAATTGATTAATCTCTGCGTGCACTCTTCCTTTGTGTTCGTATTTTAATATGCCTTGCAAAAATGTATTATGAAACTTGTTAATTTCGCGGGCTTGTACAATTAATTTAGATATCCTATGCTTGGAGTTATGCAACCAGTTTTGAGTAAATGAAGGCTCTCCAGTTTTTTCAGTTCTTGGGTATTCGATTTTTAATTTATCGAAAGCTTCTCCTATCTGTCTTGCCGCCCAAATATCTATATCCTTGCCTATTAATTGTTTTATTTCTGACAATTTTACTTTCTCTTGATCACTAAATTCTTTTTTTAATTTCTCTGCTTTTTCTACATCTACTCTAACTCCTCGTTCTCTCATCTTAATTAAATTAGGGAGTAACTTACATTCTAATTCCCAAACTGTTTCTAAACTTTGAGTTTTAATTTCGTGTTTAAATCTTTGCCATAATAGGTACGTGAGCCGTGCATCTTGTTCCGCATAAAACCCTACATGTTCACTTGGTAATTTCCACATTTCAGATTTAGGGTCAACGCCATGATCTTTAGCGGCCTCATTCAAATCTGTTTCCGCTTTAATCTCTCCTAAATAATCACGTGCCACATTGTTTAAAGAATATGACCAACGATTTTCATCAATGATGGCTGCTGCAATCATGGTATCTACAATTTCTCCATTAATTTTAATACCCATGTTACGCAACCAACCTACATCGTACTGAGCATTATGAAATATTTTTGTAGCGGGTAATGCACAAACATCATTCATATATTTAATGACTTGTTCATATATCATATTCCCACCACCAAAATGATTGAAGGGGTAATACGCTTGCCAACCCTCTACGGCTACAGCAAAACCAATTACTTCTCCTTTCCCTGTTGCCCAACCCGCACCTAATTTATCGGAGATGGCATCATCTCTTGTTTCTAAGTCAATGGCTATTTCGTTGTATCCCGATAAATCTTTATACTCTGATGGAGTAGACCAGATACTTTTCTTAAACGTCATGGATAATTGTAAACCTGTCATATGATTCGTTTGTTATACACCTTGTAATTGTTTTTACAAGAAGAAATATCCAATTCAAATAACTCTATACTCATATTTTTTTGTTTCTTTGATCTTGCCGCACCTATTCTATCCCCTATTTTATTAACCCCCGACTTACTTCTACGTACTCTTAAATTCTTAACATCAACCAATCTGCATTTCCCTTTTTTATCTGTAACAATCAGATCAAATGGACACAAGGGGTCTAATGAAAAAGCAACATAAAAACCTCTTTCCATAAAGTAATTAGCTACATATAGTTCTGCTATTCTGCCCTTTGCTGAATGGTTCATTATTTATTTATTTTTTGTATATTAGTTAGTTGCTCTATATCTTGATAAGGAACCATAGTTATTTTATCTTTACGACCTTCTCTTTGATAAATCATATAAATACCTTTACCTTTTTTATAATTATTTTCTTTTAGTTTAGTACTAACAAGATGTAATAATTCTTCTCTATCTACTAATAACCAACAAGAAAAACGTTCAAAAACAATAATATCTGCTTTTCCTTTGATCCAACCAATTTTTCCATGAACATTTGTTCCTTCTACCCAAGCAATATCGTCTTGATAATTAACATCCAAACGATTAATCCTTTTCATTCCTTTAACATCAAATTTTAATAGTTTTTCATTTAGTTCTCCCTCTACATCCCAATGTTCAAAAATATCTTGTTTGCTGTCTGCCCATTTTGGATTTACTAAACATTTAGAAAAATGTTCTTCCACAATTCTAGCTTGTGCTTTAAAATCTTTCCAACTCATTATTTATCCTTAGTTAATTGTTCATATTCTTCTTCTATGTCGTGGTCTCCTCCCCAAATTAATTCTGTACTACAATGCCAGCAGTTCATTAGTTTCCTTCGCATTTTTTTTGCATCTCTTCTATTTCTAATTGACAGTAATGTATAATCTTTTTAAGATCTTCTACTCCATTTTTATCTTTATACCGCACTACGTATTTAATAACGTTTCCTTGAAAAAACGATAGATGGTTAGCTGTTATAAAGGTATAGGGTTGTATTTTATGTTTAGAATAATGGTCTCCACCTTCTTGTCGTAACGATGGAAACAACTGTTTAAACATGTTTGGATCGGTCATTGTATATTTTCTCCTGTTGGTAAGTTAAATAATGTTTCCCTATTGGGTAGTAATAACGATCAGTAGAGTAAAGAATATGTACACTATCTATAGCTCTAGTGACAGCCGTGTAGATAACTCTGTTCTCATCTATTCGTTCCTGTTTATTCTTCCTGTTATAGTCTGAGGCGTAATCACATCTATTAAATAATAATACATGATCTGCTTCGTCTCCTTTAACGGAATGAATGGTGTCTATAATAATCTTAGGGTCTTCCTCTAAAGTCTTCTGTCCGTAGCGTTTTAATAAACTAACAAAATATAATTTACGGCTAGGTATAAAATTTCTATTTAAAACATGCATCCATGTTTTAGTCTTCATATCATCAGGCATATCTAATCCACATTCTTGTGTTAAGTAGTCTAAAGTATATTTGGTGTACTCTGATTGATCTTTCCAAAACAAATCTTCTCTAAAGCTAGGGTTTTTAAGTTCTCTTATGTATTTAAAAACCATCTGTGCTTCTTTCTTATTAATAGCTTTACCTTTAGTTAACGCTGTCCATGCTCTAATAGCTAACCATTCATTAGCATTAAAAGATTTGTTTCCTTTATTATCTGAAAAATAAAAACCCTCTTTTTTAGCCAGCATACGTAGTTGGTTAACTACTCTGTTTACTCTAGCTAAAAAGAACCATGAGCCGTGATACTTGGAGAAATCAATTTCCATAAAGGACAGATAGCGTTTAACCGCTCCTGTTTTATTAGGATTAAACCTAAAATCTTTCTCAATACTATCGGTAATGTCTTTTCTAATCATTTGTGAAAAGTTATGAATATTAGAGCCAAAGCGATACGTTTGACGTAATACTACTTTCCTACCAGGAAAATAAGTGGTAAAATATTTAGGGTCTGCACCATTCCATTTATAAATAGCCTGATCATCATCCCCTGCTAGATATACTCTCTTTACATTTTCTACGATCTTATAGATGACTGACCATTGCAAGGGAGTAAAGTCTTGGGCTTCATCTAGTATTAATACTTCAATCGGCGGGAAGCTTACTTCATCAATAGCTCTCTCAATCATATCCGTAAAATCAATTAAAGGGTTGTTGTAGTTAGATCTTTTAAACGCTTCATAGGCAGTAATCTTTTTTTGAAATAGATCTATATTGTCTTTTTTATAAGACTCTTCTTTATATACGTCTATAGAAGGCCTCATCATGTTTCTTGATTTATCATAAATAGATAAAGACCAATCTTTATATACAAAACCCTCATCATCTAATCGTTTGTCAGTATGCTTGATAATGGTTTCTTCTAATGCAAAATCAATCATACATTCCTTAATATCAAAGATGTTTTCATTAAAGTAACGTCTGCAATATTTATGTAAGGTTTGAAATCTACTAAATTGTTGCTCAGAAAATTGTGGAAAGGCTCCTAGTGTTCTCTTTCTAGCGGTGTCTACTGCCTTGTTAGTAAAGGATATAAAAGCTATTTGTTCTGGGTCTACTCCTTTTTTTAAATACTTACGCACTACTTTCTCTACTAGCGTAGTGGTCTTTCCTGTTCCTGGAGGCCCATAAATCTTTACCGTTTTACGGTAAATCTTTTTAAGCTTGAGGGCTTCTAAATTTTCCCGTGTGGTATGCATCATCCATTTCAGATACGTTATCTTCCTTTGGTTTAACTTTAATTGATTGTTGGTTTACAAAATCTGGCATTTGTACTGACCAAACATTCTTAACACCTTCTACATAATCTACACGAATACATTCTAATAATTTAATTGCATCTAAAGAAGAATTAAACACTCTGCTTTTTTTATTCTTAAACCAATCATCCATGGTAGATCGTTTGAAGTAGCACATGTTTGTTTTAGAATCTAATATAACGTAACCATCTTTTAGTTTATTAAAGTCATCTACTTCAATAGTGTCTTCAAAGAAATCTTTTAAACCTTTATAACGTGCGTCTTCTAATGTTTCTTCAAACTGCATGTTTTTATTTTCTTTTGCACGTACGGTTATTTCTTTTAATAATAATTCAAAAGGAGCTGGGCCTCTCTTTGGTTTGGATAAGGTCATCCAATAAATCCCATACTTTAAAAACTTAACTCTCCAACACTTTTCATCCTTCATGTCTTCTGGAGTAACTACAATATGGTTTCCATCATAATCAAATTCATAGTACATCGTCTTTAAATCTTTAACGTAAGTAATGTTAATAAATTTATCTATAACAGAAGGTGTTTCTGGTTGAACCCCTAACGTCCTCATTTTACATAATTCTTTATTACAGATGCTTTGTAGTTCCTGATGTTTAGGAGGACATTTATAAAAGTAACCTCCTTTTTTAATAGACTTTGCTAAGCTGGTGACTTCTTTATCATCTAAAGGTCTTGAAAATATTTCTGTATTTCTTTTTCTAGCTATAGTAATTAGATCTTCTACACTAATCGCTTCATTCTTTTTTGTTTCTAAAACAAGGACATTGAATAGTAAATTGTTTCTATGGTCTCCATGCCACTTCTCATTAATTAATTTCTGTACACAAGGTGGATACTGTGACCACTGTGTTTCGGGTTCATAAGAATTTTCTTTAAAGTTTTTTAATGCTTCAATGGTCGTTATCTTCTCTTGTGCTAACTGTATAAAACTTGCACATAACATTCCTCTTCCATCTTCATTAAATGCGTATTCAGCTGCTGCATTAGCATTACTATAAGGCATACCTACTGCCTTATTCATGGGAAATACTTCATTTGACATAAAGTATTTGTCATTCCATTTATCTAATACAGATCTAATTTCTTTTACGTTTGTCCAATCTTTTAAAAATAAAAATAAATGTAGTCCTCCAGATTTAGATAATACTGGAATTAAGGGTAAGTTGGTTGTTTTAATTAAATCAATATATTTTTTAGTAGAGTATGCTGTGTAGTTTTTTGGATCTATATCAATGCAACCCCATTTAGCTACCTCTCCTTTTTCAGGAAGTATACCAATTTTATATTCCCCTTCTAAATGACCTTTCCACAGATCTTCCGTAACAGGTTCATGGAGCGTGGTATATTTTGCTTCTTTCTTACCACGCTCAGTGACCACCCCCGTAAGGGTGGCCTCAATGAACTTGGAATCATCTCCAGCAAATAGTTCAGCTAATTGCTTATGCATAAACTAAAATGGAACTGATTCGCTATTGCTTATTTGTTGTTTTGGTTCATCTTTACCAAAGTCAATCTTACCAAAGATATCACTCTTCATTGCTGATTCGTAAAATCCTTTGGTAGCTTCTAAGGTACTAACCATGTTAGGTTCGTTTAAAAATTTATCAAACTCAACAACCCAACCATACCAAAAATTCTGTGAATTAGATTCTTTGGTAGTCTTTAGTCTATAGGCTTGTGACCAAGCTGGTGGATTGAAAGAACCATTTTTACCTTTCAGTCTTCTACTTTGAATCATAGAATTCCAGGTTTTAGATTTTTTCTTTTGAGTTGATTTCATAGCAATCAAAGCGGTCTCTATAGGACTGTAGCTGTTGTCCAATAAATACACAAAATGATTACCTGTATCTTCCACATAATTACCATTAGGTAATCTGTCTTTACCATCATCGCCTCTTTTAGTTTGGGTCAAGATAGAAGTGTCTGTGTGTATACCTACTGGTCTACCTAGACTGTCTCCTTTATCTTTCCACTCATTAAAAGTGTTGATGTATAAACAAGGTGCAACAATAATTCCATCTTTACCTTTGTAAAGATTTCCTGTTACCTCATTATAGATGTCCCCTTGTTTTGCATCCTTTATGTATTTACCATCACTCTCGTCAAGTACTGGTGAATTAGCATAAAGAATTTTCAAGATAGGTAATCGTACGTCCCTTGCGGTAACAAACTCACTACCTTGTCCTGCTAGTTCTTCCAAATTGAATTGCGCTGGAAGAGGCGCTTCTTTTTTGACAGCTACTTCTTTGGGAGCAGCTTGTGTCATACTTTCTTTACTCATGTTGTCTCCTTATTGTTTCGTGGTTATTTTAGTCTTGTTTGCAATGTAAACACCGAATAAATCGGAAGGAACATTTTTCCCTTTTTGTATTTGCTCTTTTACAAAAGCTTTTAGGGTCATCGGTTCCACCTTTTCGGCTTGCTTAACATTATGACCTTTTAATTGTAATTCGTCAACCAATTGTTTTGCAATTGCATCTTCCGAACGGCCAAATGTTAATGTTACATTGTTCTTAATCAAGTCCCCGTGACCATTATCACGTAGCCAATTAAAGGCTTCGTCTATTCTGGATACTGGGATTTTAGCGGCATAGAAAGGCCTGACCTCCACGGAAGAACCATCTTCCAATTTGATCATGGCTAATCCGCATGATTGCATTAAGTTAGGGATTGTCTGTTCAGATAGAAATGTCTCTGCTTCTTTTTTCTTTTTTACTTGTTCTTCTAGCGTGGCTATTTCAGTCTGAAGATCCAATAACTCTTTGCAAGATTTGGCAATATCTTTTGATTTGCCCGTGTCAACCGTAATTAGGGCTGATTCTGCTTCTAAGTCCATAAGAACCTCCTTTTGATTCGTTTATAAATTAAGGGTTTGACTTTGTAAAGAAAATAATTTAATTATTTTTTAATTCAACTTAATTGAATAGAAACACGAAACATGAAACAAGAATTTAAATATAAGACTACGCCTTTTGAACACCAAAGAGAAGCTTTAAAAAAAGGTGCAACCTCTTTTAATTTCGCATATTTTATGGAGATGGGAACAGGTAAAACAAAAGTTGCTATTGATAATGCCTCTTATTTATTCTGCGAACAATTAATAGACACTGTAATAGTAGTGGCACCTAACTCTGTATACCGTAACTGGGAAAAAGAAATTGAGATGCACAGTTCGGTAGATTATAATATTACTTTACATAAAGTAGATAAAAAATTTAACTATCAATTAGATAAATTAAATTACTTTCTTATTAACGTTGAAGCATTGAGTCATAGTAGTGGAGTGCAAGCGTTGTCTAAAATTATTGGACCTTTAGGAAATAAAGCAATGATGATTATTGATGAATCTACTACTATAAAAAATAGATCCGCCAAACGAACCAAGCATATTATTAAATTAGGGGGGTTAGTTAAGTACAAAAGAATTTTAACAGGTTCTCCTATTACTAAATCTCCTTTAGATTTATTTAGCCAATGTGCTTTTCTAAATACTTCCTTATTAGGCTTTGATTCGTTTTATACCTTTCAAGCTAGATACGCTGTGATGAAGCAAATTAATATGGGTGGTAGATCTGTTCTACTACCACAATACTTCACTAACTTAGACGAACTAGAAAGAAAAATAAAATCATTTTCTTTTAGAGTTAAGAAAGAAGATTGTTTAGACCTCCCAGCAAAAGTATACCAAAGAAGAATGGTGCAGTTACCAGAAGAACAAAGGAAAGTGTACGAACAATTAAAGAAGAATGCGTACAGTGTCCTAAAGGATAAAGAAGTAAGTTTTGCTAATAAGCTAACAGAAATACTTAGATTACATCAAGTAACCAACGGGTTTGTTAAATCAGATGATGGCTCTATTAGTACTTTTGATAAATGTCCTAAATTAAAAGAATTGTTTAACGTATTGGAAGAAGCCGAAGGTAAGTTTATAATATGGGCTAACTATGTACAGAACATAGAAACCATAATTAAAAAATTAGGAGAGGCTTATGGTAAAGAAAGTGTGGTCAGTATTTACGGTGCGATTACTACAGAGCATCGTCAAGAAGCAGTCAAACGTTTTCAAGACGATCCTAAATGTCGTTTCTTGGTTGGTAACCCTAGTACTGGGGGTTACGGTCTTACTCTTACTAGCGCCGCCTATGTTGTGTATTTTAGTAATTCTTACAATCTTGAGGTACGCCAACAATCTGAAGATAGAGCTCACCGAATTGGGCAGACTAGGAATGTTGTATATATTGATTTACTTGCGGAAAAAACTATAGACGAAATGATTGTAAGTGCTTTAAAAAGAAAAGTAAAAATAAGTTCAGAAACTTTAGGGGAAGAAATTAGAAGCTGGATATAAAAGAGCGGGACACGAAATCCCACTCGTCTTCATTGTAAGGTATCATTATTTAGGATTTGGATTGCTTGGTCTAGGTCTTTCTTTATATTTAAACACCTGGTTTAGATTTATCTTCTAGGCAAGTAGAATATATACCAGTGACAGTGATACGGTTTTGTATTGCTATATTTTCCATTTCTTTTCTTTTTTTAATAGAAGCATCATTACATTTTTGTTCAGTTGAATAATACACGGGTGGGTTTTCTACCATAGGTATGCACATTTCTTGTCCAATTGGGTTAATATGACATAACATAACTATCATAATAAAAGTTCCCATTTTATTTTAAAATTTATCCATACTATTCATATTTTTTTAGTTAGAGCTTGTATGTGACCCAATGTTTTTCCTTTATTAGATCCAGCCTTAATAGTGTATCCAGACCCATTAGCATTGATGTCCACTTCTTTTCTATTGTTAAATAATATTTTATCTACTTGGCTTTTAGAAGGTTTTAAATAAGCTCCACCAATATCTTGTAGACCTGTTTCTCTATTTAAAAATTTATATTCTATTTTAGTAACATCAAAATCTTTTGTAATTTTTTTACAGATCACTTCAGGATCAAACTCTCCACAAGAGTATACATCAAACTGCATTAGTGCTGGAGACGGTTCATCCCAAACATGCATTACAATGTGAGACGTTTCAATAATAGCTGCTCCTGTAATTCCACGATTACCTGGAACGTTATGATAGATTACATAAGGACCCATTAACACTTTCATGTTAATAGATGTAATAAAATCGTTTAACCATTCTGTTAGATATGCTTCGTCCATAGGAGGACGGATAGCTTCCGCTCTTACAATCAAATGCTTATGCACTAATAAACCTTCCTTCATTAAGGAAGTTTATAATACTTTTCGACTCTTGAAAACCACCTATCCTCATATTCTTTAAGAATATTTTCATCCAGTTCAAAAGACTGAAACTCTATGTCCTTAGTACAGATGGCTATGAGGCCTCTCGTGATCGGCCCATATACTTTTTTATGAGCAAGGGCATAAGCTGCTATCTGGTAGTGGTAGTCTTCTACATACTCTCTCTTCTTAAAACGATTAGACTGTTTAAAATCTATAATAGTAGGCTCTCCTTTGTATAGAGCCACGAGATCCGTGGATCCTGCCCATTGACCCTCATAAGCTAGGTTCACTTCACTTCCGTATACAATCTTTAACTCTGGTAAATTCTGTATGATGGTATGTGCCATTAAACGAGCCTGAGCCCCTTCTTTTGATAGATTCAAGTACCCGCGACCATTGATATAGTTTTCTAAAACAAAGTGCATCTCCGTGCCTCTATTGGAGGCCTGAGTGGTAATGGCTTGAGCTTCTTGGTAGCCTACTCGTTCTCTCCAAGCATCTAGGGTCTTTGTCTTCTCTGCTGATTGAGTGGCTGATAATATGGTGGTTACGGAGGGGACTTTCTTTTCTCCTACCGCATAGGTCCGTGGGCCGTGAGTGTCGTCCCGTTCATAAGGGACATAAGAATATTTATGATCCCATCTAAAGTCTGTGATGGTGAAGCTGCTATCATTTCTAATTATTTTCATCTGATAAGGGTTTATTTACCAGAATTTTTATTTAATTGCTACTTTTTTTAGTACTTACTTCTGTTAAACTTCCAGCTGATTTACTAGTATTTTCCGATGTCGTAAATTCATTGGCTATAGTTTTAGCTTGGTTTAAATTTTTTGAAGCTCCTATAACATTATAGTAGTCCTGGTCATATTTCGCGCTTTCATTATAATTGATAACTTTATAATTATCTCCAGCACTAGTTGTTGGTATTCTCATGAATCTAAATTTTTTATTTTCCGTATTATATTCATAATCAAATTTAAAATTTTCTTTATTTGCTGGTACTTTTTTTAGTACTTCTTCTGTTAAACTTCCAGCTGATTTACTAGTATTTTCTTCTTCACCAGGTGCGTCAGTTTGTTTGGATATATTGGTAGATTCCTCTTTAGGAAAGTAACCAAATTCATTTACATCATTCTGATCCCAATAAATCTCTTTTACCTTAACCGTTTTTTCTAATACCTTACCCTTATCTGTACCATCACGACCATAACCTCCAGCAGCATGCAAATCTGCATATCTCTTACTGATAGTTATAAAATCTCCTGAATTTATTTCTGTAATATCTTCCGAATTAGGAACCGCTCTATATATAATAACTTCAGACTCTGGGTTTCCCCTAACACTGTTTATAATATTATAACTTTCATGATTAGCAATCCCATATTCATCGTTTTTAAAGCTTTGTCCTGGCGCATAAATTCGTTTACCCTTCTCAGAATAGAAATCTTTTGGGTATCCTGCTGGTTCTCCCGTTGTTGTCTGAGTAAGGTCATCTAAACGTACTGGATATTCATCTTCTGGTCCCTTAGGTTTATGCTGTAGTCTATAATCAGCAGCTTCTTTAGTTAAAATGCTTGTATCTATTTTACCCTCAACAGCATCAGGTGTAGACAAGGTACTATCTATCTGTTCAGCAACACCCATTCCAGGTAATACAGTTGTTTTTTCTGGGACGGGAGTAGCTAAGGTTTGATCTTGTTGGCCTACAGGCATCGGAGTTATTAATGGTTTGGAGATTGCTTCTTTTCTTTGCTTCTCTATGTCTGTAGCGTCTGGTGCAAATACTTTTCCTGATGGAGTGTCGGTTATTCTATTAAATATTTCTGAAGTAGGTCCCATGATAGTTCGCATCAAAGCTTGTTGTGCCATGTTAGGATTTACTACTCCTTGATTTTGTAAACTCTTAATTCCTTCGGTAGCTGCTCCAGTTCCTAGGGCCGTGATCCCTGCTCTAGTTAGAAAGGAGGCAAGAGGAAATGCTACAGGTAAAGGCATTTAACAATCTCCTAAAATTACCAATTCACCTTTAACCATTTTTAATGAGTCTTCCAAATAAAACTATAAGCGTAATAATCAATGCCCCCATACCACCAATCATGCTCCATAATATTCTGTCTACTTTTTTTTCTATCTTATAGATAGCACAACTCATATGCTTTAAATGATTATTTTTAATAATCGAAATATCTTTTTTTAAATTATCTACTCTGTTGTATAAGTCTAACATGTGTTCATCTAGTCGTGATTTTATAATCCGTTTCATTATTGTCCCCTAGCTATTGCTTGGCCTGTTGTGTCAAAAGGGAATAGCCCCTGATACTTAGCTCCTGTGTTTTGTTGTGGTGCCATAGGTGCCATAGGTGAAACTGGTGCGGTCGGTCTTTGTGAAAGAACTTGATCTGGATTTGTTACTTGTGTGTTTACAGGTTTTAAATTTAATTTTGTTGCATCTGGTGCCTGTGGTCTTTGTTGTAATTCTGTCATAGATTTATTTAATTCTTCTTCATCAATTAAACCAGCAGCTCCTAATCTTCCTACTAATTGACCAAACGCTATCCTAGCCTTTGGTGCGCTAGGTGCAGTAAGACCTTCTCTTAAAAATTTATTAAATTTAGGATTAATCAACATTTGTCCAATTGCTTTTGGTCCTAATAAAATAGGAGCAGCTAAAGCGAATTGAGTAGTGGGATCATTTAACGTTAGTAAACTTCCAATAGCCCCCGCTTGAGATAATTGAATAAATACTCCTCCAGGTAATCTTCCTTCTTTAGAAATAACTCCTTGTGAAAAAGACAAAAGATTTTTTAATTCATCTAATTCAGCAATTTGCTTTTTGCTGAAAAGTCCTGTTTTTTCAGCAAACGTTCCTTTGTATTTTTCCATAAATGAACCCAATTTACTTGCACTTAATACATTTTCATATTGTCCAATAGTTCCTTTAGATTTGTCCATCATTTCTTTTAATAAATGTCCTTGAAGAGATTCTTTTAAATTTTTTGCAGCTAATTGATCTAGCAGTGGTTTTCCAGTAACGTTCTTCATCTGTGTTAATTTTTGAATAGATTCTAGTGTTTTAGATACAGTGTAAGGTTTGTCACTTCTAGATACGATAGCATTAAATATGTCATCTGGATTTTTTAATAATATATTACCCAATATTTTATCATTAAATGTTTTTAAACCCTCTCTATAAAATTGATTGGCTGTTTTTAAAGAATCTTTTACTGCACCTATTTTTCCTACAGATGTATTATCTATAGCCTCTGTTATTTCTTTAGCTATTTGACCTTGAACATATTTAAATTTATTATTATCTTTTGCTGATAAATCTCTTCCTAATGCTAATATATCGGAACGAAGTTGATTTGCTCTTCCAAAAGTTATTTTAGAAGGACCTTGTGCATAATCTTTAATTAAATCTACCGTACCTTTATATGTTTTTCTTCCTGGTAAGTCTTTTAATATACTTTTTAAATTATTTTGTAATGGTTTAATATCTACAATAGCAGAATTTTTTAACCCAGAGTTAGCTAAATTTTTTTCTACTGTTTTATAATAACCTTTAACCGCACTATCAAATAAATCTTGACTATTTGTTAGATTCTCTTTAAATAAAAGACCCAAGTCTGTTTTGTCTGCAGTTTTTATAAGATCTGCTGTAAAATTATCCATGGCGGACGAAGCTACTTTTTTAGTAGCTTCTTTTGCAGTTAATAAAGAACCAGAACCAAGTATAGAATTTTCCGCAATGTTTTCAGCAATATCTATAAAACGATTTTCTGCTACAATACCTGGCGTTAGTACTGCATTGTCTGCAGCTTTTAATATGTCATCAGAATAACTTCCAGGACTTGCTTTTATTTTTTCGATTTGAGTTTTTAATGTTTTTTCAGCTTCATCCGCCATTGAAATTAATTTAATTTTTGGTCCTAATAATTTAGATACGTATTGAGCTCCTTTAATAGTTAACGGTCCTCCAATACCTTCTGCAACAGCTCCTTCTATGGATGCTCTTACTACTTCTTTTACTACATCATCTTTTGGATCAAATGTTTGAGCAACGGCTGCCCCTGTTCCAGATCCAGCTGCAGATCCAAAAGAACTTTTTGCTAGCTGCATTAAAAAAGGTCTTGCTAAAAATCCAACGCGTGCTGCTGTAGCGGGTAATGCTAGACCCCCAGATAATACAGTTCCTCCAATTGCTAAACCAGCTTCTAGTAATAATCTTTTAAAAGATGGGGAGCCTAAGAAATCATCTGTCTCTGTAACAGTTTGTTGATTTGACTTAGGTGTGTTTTTTACAAGTTCACCAATTGCTTGGCTTTCTTGTTCTGTAGGATTTTCTCCTTGAATTTCTATTGGACCTATACCCTCAACATTAATTAAACCCATTATTGTACTTTCTGTAGTCCGTTGTTAGTAAATTTATACATAGGCGCACCCTTTGCATAATTTATTTTAACTTCTGGTTGTGGCTGTGCTTTTTTTTCCGCTCCAGGTAAATACTTTTCTAAAGGAGATGTTCTTGGTTTAATATCAGCACCACCAGTTTCAAAATATCTATTTAAATCTTGTTCGTCCATACCACCCAACGCACTACCTACAACAGAAGTTAATTGTTTTCTAAAATTTATTAAACCTTTTATTAAATCCTGGTCTGTTTTTCCAAGAGAAGTTCCTAATTCTTTTTTCAATCTTTCAAATTCAGGTGTAGTTACCGCAGCTCCTGATCTATCTTTTAAAGTAATGTTAGTTAATGTTTGTATTAATTGTCTAACTTCTCTTCCTTGTGCCCCTACTAATATATCAGGTAAGAAAGCCCCAGTACCAAATCCAGTAATATTACCTGTTTTTGATAATAATTCGTCTACTTTATCTTCTGCTAATCCTAATGAACTTAAACTACCTGCTGCTTTTGATTTTACTACAGAATCTCGAACATCTTTTAATCTATCTGATTCCTTAGAAGTAATAGTAGGTGGTTTAGCTAATACCATTTTTCCCCCCATTAATTCTACTTCTACAAACCCTCTATCTCCTAGACTTACAGCATCTTGAATACCTAAATCTTGAATTAATTTTGGTGAAAGTGGAAGTAAAGAAGTTCCCTTTTTCTTTGCTCCAGCTACTTCTAATTTTTTAATTTGCAATGCAGTTTCTGGAACTTTTGTTAACCCTTCTCCTACAGAACCTAGTAAGGATTTAAATCTATTGCTACTGGTGTCTTTTCCTTGTAGCAATGCTGAAGCTACAGGCATTAACAAATACCCTAATTTTTCTTTTTCAGTAAATACTTCTCCACCTGTTTGAAATTTTTGAAGTGACAGAAGTCCACCGCTTGTAGAATGCCTTAGCTGATGCAGTTCTACGTAACGTTGTTTAAATAAATTTCTATTTAATACTTCATCCATTATTTATTCGCTATGTTATAGGCCGCATACGCACCCAAACCAGCGCCTGCCGCTTGTGACAGTGGATTAGTTCCTGGAGCCGTGGTTGCTGTAATGGAGCTCTGTGTTGTTGGTAAATTAGTCATGATACCTTTTAAGAATTCAGTTCTTTGATAAGGTTCATACGCTTGTTGTAATTGAGATTGTCTTGAAGCATCCAGTGCTTGTTGTCCTAACTGTTGTTGGATACCACCCGCTTGGATCATGCTTTGGATATCACCTTGTTGCATTGCTTGTTGTTGTGCCCCTGCTCCAAGTAAAGCTTGTCCGCCAGCCATTTGTGCTTGCTGTTGTTGTGATGCTAATTGAGCTGCGTTTGTAAAACCTTGAGCTTGAGATTGTCCAATATTTTGTTGAGTCGCTCTTTGTATTTCTGCTTGTTGTACACCTTCTCTACCGCCACCAAAAGCGCCTGCTTGTACAGCTTGTCCTGCTAATTGGTTTTGTTGCATTTGACCTTGTCTAGAAATCTCGTCAGTAACATACGATTGATACGGATTAAAATATCTTGAAATATCTGCTGCGCCAATAGGAGCTGCTCCCGCTTGTAGGGATGCGATACCTTGGTTTACGGCACCTTGTCCTAGGCCAGTTTGACCAGCTGCGGTAAATGCGTTTTGTTGTAATTGAGTAGGTGCTGCAACTTGATACTGTGGAAGAGTAATAGGTTGTTGTGCTAGTTTAACCGCCTCATCGTATAAGGCAAGCTTTCTACTTTCTACCCCTGGTGCTTCTCTAGCGATTTGTTCTTGTGTACCAGAACTAGATCCGCCGCCTCCACCGCTGCTACCGCCGCCTCCAAATATACCCATTAGTGTAATTCCTTTTCAAATTGAACGTGTTTTATTTTATAGCCATATTTGGGCATTACTTTTTTATATCCTGGTCTCATCAAAGCTGTGATTCGTTTACAGCCATTTAATTTAGCAAAAGTTTCTAATATATGCACTAGTTTTTCTTCCCATAATTCCATTTTCTTTCCAGTACAAATCAGTCCTTGTAGTTCTGCAAAATTAGGATTATTAAATATTCTAGTAGTACATAAGCCAAACACTTTATTATCCACTCCATCTTCAGAACCAAAAATTAAAAACAATTGATTTTCTCCAGTTAATAACAATTCTTTAATATCATTAGCATTAGCATAGTTCCCACTGTATTGAATAGACTCCGCAATCATAAAATGTACTAAACCCCATATTTCTTCTACTTGATTAGGAGAAACAGGGATAACCTCTACGCCTTTGTTAATTATCTTTTCTGCTTGCATTTAATAAATCGTATACTCTTTTAAATTTAGATTGTTGATCATAAAAAAATGCTGCTCCTTTTTTTCTCATATCTTTCATACTAGAAGGAGAAGCCCCCTCCATAATACCTGCACCTAAAATTGAATCTGCTCTTGATACAAATTCTCCGTCTGCAAGTTGAGCTAAAATAGTGTCTTCGTCTTTATCTCCATTACCAGAGCCATCTTCTACATAACCTTCAGCACGTATATAATTATGAACATCGTTCTCATCATGAGTTTGTTTAGAGGGCATGTAATTAATTCCACCCATATTAAATTTTGGTAAAACGTCTACAATTCCACCTTGATTAAATCTATAGTAATTAGAAGAATAATCATAAGGAGAACCACTATAAGTAGGCATAGCTCCTCTTTTAGAAGTAAGTCCGCTTATTTGTGCATCAGCCGCTGCTTGCGCTGCTACTCTTTCTTCTTCAGTTATAAGTGGTTTCGCTTCTTCTTCTGGTATTAAAGCAGTTGAGGCAGTTAATCCTGCAGCACCTATTCCAAGTTTTGCTCCTGTGCTTAATCCTAAAAATCCTGATCCTTCTTTTGTAACTTTTCCAGCAACATCTTTAATATCTGGTGTACCCACTATGTTTTTCATAAACCAATTTGGTTCTGCTGTTGTAGGTATTGCCGAATAATTAGTTAAAAAACTTCCAGGATTAGCTACACTTACTGGGTCTAATAAACTCGCCCCTGCAAATTGAGATCCCGTACCAGCAGCACTCAATCCTTGAATGCCTCCTTGCGCTGCCGCTGCTTGCGCTGCCGCTGCTGCTTCTGCAGTTCCTGCTGCAGCTGTCCCATAGCCTAAACTACTAAATGCAGTACCCTGTCCAATACCAAGACCTGCTCCTCCTGCAAATTGTCCAATACCATAACCAATACCTGCTGCCATTGCGGCATCCCGTAATGATCTTCCTGTAGATTTTCCTCGTAATTTCTGTACACCAAAAGTAGCTAGTGCAATTGTGAATGGATCCATAATTAAATTTATATAACTAGTTAATTATGTTATTTTAGCTTGTATAGCGCCAGATATCAATATCACGGCGTTTCAATGAACTCATCCTGTAATCTTCCACGGTAAGAGTATTCTCCTATGTGTGTAATGTAATCAGAGGCTAGAGCATAGCATTTGCCGCCTATATCTGTCCATCTCTTACAGAAGGCAAAATCTTCACCTAAGTAGGTATGTGTTTCTTTATCAAACCAAGTATCAAAAAAGTTCCACATATTTGGTTTATCTACTAACTTACCATTAATAATAGAACCTTGTTTAATTACCATCTCTGGGTATGCTTTAATCATCTTGTCAAATACAGAACGTTTAATAAGCATAGACCCTGTAGGTGCATGAGTCACTTCTACAATACCTTGGTTCATTTGAATATCATCTGGATTAGGTAATTTTAAAGGATACATCAATGCGTTCTTTTGTATATCGGTATGATCTTTAATCTTACCGTCTTTCATCATAGCAAATACTTTCTCAGAATTAAATGTCTTTAATGGATAAGGAATAGAGATAACTTCTTTATCTGCTTTAATCATTTTAATAATAGAATCAAAATTAAAATCAATGTCAGAATCAATAAATAGCATATGAGTTAAATCCGTATCTAAAAATCCAGCCACGCATAAGTTTCTTCCCTGCGTTACTAACGAAGATTTCATTAATTGAAAAGCAACAGGAATGTTATTTGCAAAGCACTTCTTTTGAAATTCTAATAAAGATTGTGTGTAATGAATAGATACTTCTGAGTGAACAGGGGTAGAAACTAAGATAGAAAAATCAGATTTGTTTTTTTCTTTATGGAACCAAATGGGTTTACTTGCGTCTTGCATCTAAAGCACCTGTAAGGAAGCCAGTCCATTCATGGGCTTTCTTATCCCAATTATAAAATCGTTGATAAAATTTTTGTTGTTCTTGTAGGTGCTTTTGGATATGGGTTTCATGTAAATAAGCTGCTGCTGATTCTATAGCATAGGCAAAAGATTGCGCAAGGGATTTGTAGTCTTGTACATAATTAACATACACAGGCCACTCAGAACAAGTTTCATATAAAGCCCCGTGATTCGTGGTCACCACATGTAGACCCGCTGCCATGGCTTCTAGTGCCGAGATACAAAATGTTTCTTCCCAGATATTAGGGTATGCAAATATTTGGTAATCTTGCATATGCTCTAATATATATTCATTGGGTTTATAACCGATATAATGTACATTCTTTAATTCTTTTGCTTGTTGATATAACTCTGTATATTGATGATCATTTGCTTTCTTAAAAGCAGAGCCATACACATCACAGCTACTATACACATCTAACGTGATCAGGGGGTCTTTGATCAATTGCATCGCAGCAAGAATCACGTTCAAGCCTCTCCATGGAGTAGGGTGATAAATTAATTTAATAGGGTCACCTTTTTGATAAGGTTTAAAGGTTGGAAAACTAGTACAGCCGTTTTTAATAACCATGCATCGTTCTTCTGGGATCTTAAAATAGTATCTAAACTTTTCGTAATTCCAATGAGAGTTAAATACATACCAATCGTATTCTTTATGTCGTTCTGGATTACCAAAGAACTCTTGTAAGTTAGGTTGGTCGTAGGAATTCTTTTGCCAAAGAATATTAATCTTCTTTGGATCTAATGGAACTTTACCAGGAATAGATGTACAGATTTGAAAGTTATCTAATAACTTAGCATCAACCCGTTTACGCATGAACTCGAACTGGAGTTCCGTGCCGCCTCTAGGTTCCATACTTTACCTGGTTTCGCCAAATAAACTTAAATGTGCAACTGTAACAGCAACATCTTTAGCGATGTCCTCTTGTTTCGTAGTAGTGTCAGGATTAGCTACATCTGCTAATGCTTCTTCTTCGGATGCATACACAGCCCCTGTAGTTTTATTTCTAACAGTTATTGTTGTTGGACATTTAATAACAGGTACTTGTTTACCATCAATGGTTTGGTACCCTTTTATATATTGGTCTTCTATTTTTAAATCATCAGTCATATAAATATTCTTATATAGGAAATCCCTGCCCACGTCCAGACTTCTTTTTACCAGCGTGTGTTTTGGAATGCCTTCCAGGACGTTTTCTTTTATTAGATTTAGAATGAGTATTAGCTCCAAACCCTTTAGCTTTTTTAACCATTTTGATCCGATCTGTTCATTTCTAAAATAGATATCACCGCAGACACTGCGGTAGTTGTGTTAGACTCTAATCGTAAAGTATCACTCTCTTGTAATATAATGGGTCCTTTTGCAAGATTGGAAATAATATCTCCTGTTATAGAAGCGTAAGCAATTTGAAATACGGTAGTTACAGAATAGTCATAAATAGAAGCTTTAACAATCTTAGATCCTGATTCACTGGTTAATTGTATATTTTGAATAATAGCTCTTGAGTTAGCTGGACAGCTATATACAGTTACTGCTGCTGTCGTGGTAGGAGCATAAAATGCGTTTTTATAAAAATTTGCCATTAGCTATTAATCCTTAAACTAAACCAAGTGTATCGTTCTAGTTCTTGTTTTAGTTCTTCTTGAAAAGAAAAATTCAATTGATTTTTCATAGTATCTAAAGCAGCTACAATCTGACGTTGGTTTTCTACTTGATAATCATTTTTAGGCTCTGGTATATATGCTGTAATTTTTGCCATTATCTTCTACCATCTGGTTGAAAATCAAATCTAAACAACCCTAATCGCCAGTTTTCATCTACTGCTGTATTTTCTACTTTAAGTGCAGCAAGTCTAGCTCTTATTCTCGTGTCTACTTTAGTGGTACTAGAGTTAATAGTAAAGGTTGTAGGCAAGGCTGTACTAGAAGGGTAATCTCTTAAGCTTAATGTTATTTTTGCATTACCATCTAATATTTTAAAATCTGGAATAAACCTTCTCATTTTAATAAAGTATTCCCCACCATTACCATCTACGTCTAAATCAAAATCTCCCGATTCAATATAAGCTGGAATAGCAGTAGCATTGCCATTGTAGTCTACTTCATTAACTCCCGTTTCTTGTGCGTAATAAATACTTGCTCCTTGAGAGACACTAATACCATTCACCACAGGATAAGTAGGAGTAGTGTTATTTGTAAATTTAGTTGCAAAAGGTCTATCAAAAATCACCTTATCGGTATAAGAAGTTCTAGCTAAAGTTCCTGTAGTCCACACATTACTTTGATAATTATAACAAACCATTCTATCTACAAAATTAGAACTAGCACTTGGGTAAAACCATATAATTTCCGAAAATAAACTATTGTGTGCAGAGTACACTTGTTGTCCCGCATTATAATTAAGACCAGGAGAACCGTTTAATGTTTTAAACACAAAGTCTTCCACCAAGCAGGGTAATTTTTTAACGGATCCATCATACAAGAAGAATCCACCTTCATCGCTCATCCAATACACATTGGTATCTACAAACACTGCTGCATTTTGGCCAATGCTTCCACAGTTGGAACCGACTTGTCTAATAGAAAACGTAAAAGGTGTCCCAATAAACTGCATAATATAAGCTGCTGAATCTGTTGCGATAAAGGTATAATCTTTACCTTTAGAAGCACATCTTATCTCTGTTCCAGAATCAATTCTAAAAGTTCCCGCTGTATTTACAGAGGTAGGTGCATATACATTAATATCTTCTTGATCCGAGAACCTAATAAACATCTTATCTTGAGTAGTAGGGTCTCCTATAATGGTCTCCGTACCTAATAGTACTAAATGCCTATCTCTATCGGATACAATAGACATATACGATACAGTAGGACAACCCGCTATAATAGCAGCCCTAGTTACTAAGGCACCTGCATTTCCTGCAATAGGAGTCCATTGAAAAGATTTTCCATTATGCACAGTAGCGATTAAAATTTGACCAAAGTTATCTAAAGACCACAGCCCTGGATCTAATAGGGCGTTTGCAGTAGTTCGTGGTGTACCCCAAGTAGAAGAGCCCCAGCGACCTGCACCCCATCCATAAGCGGGTGTTTGTAGTAAGGGACCAATATCAATATAAGGTAATACATCTAGCGTACCATCATTAATTCCTCCCGATCCTGTTTCAGCGGTAGGCATAGTAATAGTAAAAGTAGCAGTAGTGGGTATAGTTTTTACTTCAAATAAAATGTCGTCAAAATTAACAGCAGTATAATTAGTTGCTCCAGTAAAAGAACCAGCATTTTCAAAAGTAATAATATCACCAATTTCTAATAGATGATTAGTTGTTGTTGTAATGGTGACAGTAGTAGAACCATTGGTAGTAGTAATGTCTGCGCCTGTTTGTTGTCTATCTGGATCAATAGGGGTAATGTCATAAAAATCACCTGCGTAATAAACATATAGACAGCGATTAGTTCCTATAGCGGCATATTTTCTACCATCTAAATCAGCAAACGTATGTTGAGCACGAGCTACTCCTATCATACTGTATTGTTCTATCTGTAACCATCCACCTATTTTTTCAGGTTGACCATAACGAAAGCGTACGTTATCTCCATCTACCCATACATTTTCTGCTTGGGTGTTGGTTATTTGTTTATTAAAGCCTGCTTGAAATGGAACTTTTGTTAATGCCATAAAGACATTTTAAACTATATATGTTGTTTAGTATAGATTACTTGATCCCAGAAGGTAAGCCAAGCATATCTCTTTTATCAAACTTATTCTGTTCCGCAAACTGACCATTTCTATGGTTATAATGAAGAAATACTTGACCACAGATATCGCCTTGAAACTCGTCTCTCCAATGCTCTAACTCGCATCCAGAATAAACCAACATATCACCAGGTGCCAGATTAACCTCTGTCCCCTCTAAAAAAATAGACCATGGATCCCCACCTAAATTAAGTGTAGTAGATATCTCACAACTGGGTCTATCTTTATGTTTTTTTAAAATAGAGCCTTTCTCATACACGCGCGCGTAAGAGTAGGTAGGAACTAAATCTAATCCTGTTTGTTCTGCCATAATAGGTAATACTTTTACTAGTAAGGTTTCCATTACAAAATCAGCGTAGTGTGAATACACGTTAGGCACTTGTTGATCTTTCCACGTTCCAAGAATAGGGGACTCCGCTACAATGTTCTTATCATACATATATTTAACCGCATCTCTTTTAAGTAGAAAATAGTTAAAACAAAAATTAGCTAATTCATAAGAAACAGCGTTTTTGATTACTTGGTATTTGTTATTTTGAAAACTCATGTGTTCATACCTGCTTGTAGAAAATTAAAAGACACAGAAATTCTAGTGTCATTGGAATGGTTAGGATCTACACAATGATTCAACCAAGCTGGAAACATAATTAATCTTCCTGCTACTGGTTCAAAGTGTACTTCTCTCCATAGATAAGAAGGAACGGTTCCTTGCTTTCTTCTGGGATAGGTCATTGCCGATACAGATTTAGGATCTTCACATTTTAGATGTCCTGAATCTTTAGGAGTTTTAACATAATAAACTCCAGACCATAAAGAATTAGGATGCATATGTGGTCGGTTGTAACCCCCTGGAGGATTAATGTTAGCCCACATGTTGCCTAAAAAAGGTTCATTATCTAGTAACTCTTCTTTGTAAATATGAAATTGCGCTTGAAATAATAGATCTACTAATTTAAGGTATTCAGGTTTTTTGTGCATATCCGTAGTAGAATGCCATCCCTTCATATTAGTTTTAGCTAACCCTTTATCTTGATTGGACCAAGCTATAATATCTTGTTCTAACTTAGCATTTAGTTCTGGTGTTCCCACATCAGCTACATAAATCGGCGTTGCAAAAAATAGTTCTCTATTCATTATTTAAAAGGTGTTCCTCCAAACCACATCACCAAAGAGTTTCTAACTCCTTTAGTTACAGGCACTACTCTATGTCGTATAAAAGAAGCAAAGAAAATCGCATGTCCTTGTTTAGGTCTAGCAAATTTTCCCTCCGACATTAATTCAAGTCCCCCACCTTCAAATTCATCTTCATGAGATAATAAACAAGTCATGGATATTTTTCGTACAGGAGGTTCCTTGACACAATTGACCTCTGAATCTATATGCCAGTCATAAAATCCACCATCTGAATATTCCGTAAATTGAGCTTGTTCTGTTATTTGCATTCCTTCAAAACCAAAATGATTTCCATTCGTAGTCTGCATTATTCCATTTAAAGTATTATACATCTCGGGTAATGCCTTAAAAGGGAGCCAAGAAATATGAGACAATCTTGTTTTAGTATCTACGGATCTTTCCTTTTCTCCCCCTACTTGACCATCTTGTCTAGGTTGTTTTTTACCTGCTTCAATAATTAATTTACATTGTTCTGGTGTAAAGATAGGTGTAGTTGTTTCTACAATTAAAGACTTCCAACGTGGTTCTGTTATAATCATTCTGCTCCTCTGTTCTCTATGGGGTTATATAGAACATCGCAATTGGCTGCAAGAGTTCTCCTAGTTTCATTGGTACCGTTAAATGGATATACACAATGTCTCATATCATAAGGAAAGATATAAAAGTCTCGTAAATTCATAGGCGGTTGATAATCTATCTTTGCAAATTGTCCTGAGGCAGATCCTAGTATTTGTAATTTTCCATTTTGTGGAGCTTGTTCTGCTGAATACTCTACTCCATAGGTATTGGGTAATTTTAAAATCATTACCGAAGATAACCCTGTATATAAATTACCTTGGTGAACATGTACTGGATTATATTCATGTGCTTTCATTTCATTTACCCAAATAGAATTCAAATGAGTTTTATAATTTCTAATATGATTCCACTGTAAATAATGATCGTATACTGATAGAAACCAGTTTAACACATTGTTGGGTAAATGGTTATGTGATGTCATTTTAGATTGGTCGTCTCCATCGTAGAATAAAGAATGTTCATTCATAATCTTACCTACTAATTGTTGATTAGCAGGTTTTAATTGACTAAATCGTTGTTCGTAGATTTGATTAATAGAAGCAAAAATATCTAAAGGTACTTCGTATCGTAATACGGATTGACCTAAAAAAACAAAGTTAAATTTCATCTTTCATTTTTTTTCTTATACTCGTTGCAGATATCTTCTGTATCTGTTCAGGTAAAACAATTTCTTCAATCTTGTATCCTACTCCTCTTCCATAACAAATATTAGTAATGTTGGGAACTTTAATAATATCAAATTTATCTTGATAATTAATTAAAGCTTGTTCTATTCTCTTCTTTACATCTTCAAAACCAAAAGGATTAGCCTCCTCTCTAGGAGTATCTCTTACCATAATAATAACTTGACCTGTTTTTTCTAATGTTTTTTCAAACAACATTTGATGTCCCGCGTGCCAGGGTTGCCATCTACCTAACATCATAGCAGTAGGTTTATTGTAATCGATCACGTATTTCCTTAATGATATGGTCGTAATTAAAATTAGTTATCTCATAATCTAAGATAAACCCTTCAGGTTTCTCAAAAATTTTATTGGTGTCTTCAAATCTACCTGACTCAATGGTGTTCATCCAAACGGTTATGTCATAATCTTTTCTATATAGATTATAAGGACAAATAAAATCTACTACGCAATGTTTATTGGCAATGGTACATAAATCTATCATTCTTGTTACTTGACGTATTCTTCCATTAGAAGAAAAATCCCAATCTTTAAACATTGCTCTTATTTCATCTGCGTTAAAATGTGGTACTTCGGTATCGGTAGTTAACTGTTTTGCAAAAGTAGATTTACCAGAACCTGGTAATCCAAATACTAAAATTTTCATAATATAATGTGTCCGTAATCTTTTATAATACTTTCGGGTATCATAGTTTTGTATGGGTTCTCTTCCTTTTTAATTTCTGTTTTTATAATGTGCATCTTGTTTCCAACGATGGTGTCGTCATAAGCCATATCATTTACTTTGAATTGAGTCAAGTTTTGGAGATTATGTTTAAATCTAGGTATCTCTAAAAAGTCATATATCTTGTTGAGTTGGTTAGTCGTATCTAAAACTAATTCATCGTATTTTAAAAAATGACATATATGTTTATTCTCGGGTCGTAAAGCATTTTGAATAGCGGTTAAATCTTTAGCAATAGCCCCATCTTTATTCATTAACATTCTTAATTTTTGTTCTATCGTGGTATGACCATGTTTATTGGGAAAGGCAGTTGGTTCATTTTCAAACCATTTAATATAAGAAGCTAATACATCCATTAAATCTCTCCAAATAATGATGCATTTAAGCGGTTGTTTAAGATGTTTTTGGATTAACATCATATTACCTGGTGTCATTACAGGGCCTCTATCTATAATGTATTTATAATTCCAATCTTTATAATAAGACTTATATACCATATCCATTACGTTATCTAAAGACTTATGGTCTGGGTAATTTTGGAATACATCGGTTTGTTTTAATAGAAATAAATCTTTCATTACTTCTAAGGTAATAGAGTTAGCCGTACAGCCAATATCTGGATTTTGATTTATTAAAGAACCAAATAACGTATTACCAGATCTTGGTAATGCTAATAAAAAGAATATTTTTTTATTCGCCTGAGGTTCCGAAGATAGGTTTTTCAATTAAGGCTTCTTTCTTATTATCATTAGATAATAACCCTAACTCTCTTTTTGTTCGTTCTATGGTTTGTAGTTGTCCTAAAACATTAAATACTTCAGGTTGAGAAGAACCAGAGGTTAGAGTGTGCGCTTTGTTTTTCATAATCTGATGATATGATTCTAATTGATGCGTGTTGACATTTTTAGTATCGAAACTTCCATCATCAAATTCTTTCTTTAACATAGACCACATTTTAATCTCTCTCATTCTATCTCTAGCTACTAGTTCCATATTTGCTTTAGAATAAATTTTTTCATCTAGATCAATTTGAAGAATTTCTTTTTTATACTCATCAGTTTCTGTTTCTAATTTCTTTTCAATCCATTTAATCTTTGCATCATTTCTTCTTGCTTCAAAAGATAAGGACATTAAGTTTTCTAAAAATACGTTCTGTTCTCTAACGCATTGCCAATATTTAGATGCTTTATTGGGGTACTTTGCATCTTGAAGTACGGATATTCTGGCTTCTGTTTCTGTTCTGAATACTTGCTTTTTAGTCCAAGTATCTCTTAGTTCTTCAATAATGACATTAAATGATTTAACGTCTTCTACGTCTAAAATGTTATTTAAGTTAGGTGATTCTTTTTCTATTAGACTTTTTATATTTCTCTTTTCTGTCATAATTTCCTTCTAGTTATAAAAGGATATATATAGATTATTATGAAGTAGTCAAGTCGGAGGCTGTAGTAATTGCACTAGATGCTGTGTATTCTTCTGTATAAGCTTTTATTCCAGGTGCACCACCCCCAGTATAAGCTCCTGCACCAAAAGCAGTTGTTTGTGGAGATTTTCCAGAAGCAACTTCTGAAAAAGCATTTGCAGTTTTTGCAGTACTTTGCCAACTTGTTCCATTATATTCTTCTGTACTTGTAGAAGGAATTCCACTTGGATCAAAATATCCACCAAATGTCATACCCGCTGTTTGAGTTCCACCACCTCCTCCAGCATATCTTCCAAGATTCATATTATTAGCTACTGTCCAAGAAGTTCCATCGTATGCTTCAACTGTAATTCCAGCTACAGGGGAAGGATAACCACCAGCACCTATTGCTGCAGTTTGACTTCCAAAAGTACTTGGATTTGGGTTTGTAGTAACTTTATTACCACCACTTGTCCAAGCAGATCCGTCATATTCTACTGAAGGCATTGCTGGTGATGGTGTAGGATAAGCAGATCCCCAAACTAAAACCGCTGTTTGTGTACCACATCCTGAAGCATAGTCTACTTGACCTGCTAAACTTCCACCTCCTGCCCAAGAAGTTCCATCGTATTCTTCAGAGGCTGTTGAATTTCTTGTTGGAGCAGGTGCTCCAGCTAATCTTCCAGCAGCTATTAATCCAGCTGTTTGAGTGCCTGCCCCAGGTAGTAATCTTCTACCAGTTGCTACAGCACCTCCTGCCGTCCAAGATGTTCCGTTATATTCTTCTGTTGCAGTAGTGTTGGTAGTTGGTGCATTACCTCCTGAAGCAACGAGTCCTGAATTTTTATCACCAGCTCCAGCAGCAGCAGTTCTTCCAGTAGTTAAATTCCCACCACTTGACCAAACCGCTGAAGTAATTGCATTGATATTAGAATTGTATTCTTCGGTTTTTGCACCAAATGGAACACCATAACCACCAAATCCTAATCCTGCTGTTTGAGTTCCTGCACCACCTAATAACTGTCTTCCATTTGCCAAAGTAGCTGAAGACGTTACCCAAGTGCTACCATCATATTCTTCTGTTGCAGTTCCTGATCCAAAAGCTAGTCCTGCAGTTTGTAACCCCGCACCCGCTAAATAAGCTCTAGCAGTATTCATTGTTCCACCTGCTGTCCAAGAAGAACCATTATATTCTTCAGTAACTCCTGTTGTAGGAGGTGTTCCTCCGAAAGCTAAACCCGCTGTTTGGATTCCAGCTCCTGCTAGTCCTTTTCTTGCAGTAACTAAAGTTCCACCTGTTGTCCAAGAGGATCCATCGTATTCTTCAGTTTTATTTGAAGTAGAAGGTTCATTTCCTCCAAAAGCTAGTCCTGCAGTTTGTAACCCCGCTCCCGCTAACTTACTTCTAGCAGTTCCCATATTTCCTCCTGCTGTCCAAGAACTACCGTTATATTCTTCTGTTTGATTTGTAATAGTAGTTGATTGTCCACCAAAACTTAATCCAGCAGTTTGTATTCCAGCACCTGCGTTTCTTCCAACAGCTGTTCCTAGATTTCCTCCTGTTGACCAAGTAAATCCTGAATATTCTTCTGTTGCTGTTAAATTAGATCCAGGATTTAATCCACCAAAAGCTAATGCTGCTGTTTGTGTACCACATCCTGCTAAATATCTTCGAGGTGTTGCTAAATCACCACCAGCGCTCCACGCTTTAATTTGTACTAATGATTTTAGCTTACCTTCAGTCGAGTTGTACCACACCTGTCCTTCATTCGACATACTTAAGGTCGGATCGGATGCTAGGTACTTTACTCTGTAACCTTTGATATCGCTATAAGTTGCCATTGATTAGACTCCTTAAGGTAATGTGATTTCAGTGGGTCTTTGATTAAATCCTGGTCTGTTTTTTTGTTCTTCTGGTAACGCGTCCCAAGCGGCTTGTGCTGCTGTAACTTCTGCGTCCACAATTGCTTGTGCTTCCGCTTTCGTTTTTTCAACACCGTTCTTCTCTGCTAACCAAAGTGCCCCTTTTTCGTTGTTACCTACGACCCAAACTTCGCCTGGAAAACCACGAAGAAAGAATGCTCTTCTATCTTCTGCAGTGAAGAAACCTTTACCTGTATTGGTAGCTGTTCCATATATAAATAGTGCCATTTTTTTATACTCCTTGTGTTAGTGTTATATAGCTTATCACAGGCAAATGCAATTAGCTAGTTGTTATATCTACGTAGTTAAAAGCTGATGAACCAACTGTAAATTCTTCGGTTAATCTATGTGGACTACTACCTCCTGCTGCCAATGCAGATGATTGAGTTCCAAAACCAGATAAACCATATCTTGCAGTTCCTAAACTAGCTGATGTTACCCAATTAGTCCCATCCCAAGATTCTGTTGCAGATGAATTACCTGGAATTGATCCACCAAAAGCTAAAGCAGATGTTTGAGTACCTGCTCCTCCTAAAATTCCCCTAGCTGTATTTAATGAGTTAACAGTTGTCCAATTTGTACCATCCCAAGATTCTGTTGCTGCTGAAGCTGGAGAACCTCCAAAAGCTATTGTTGCTATTTGTGTACCCGCTCCACTTATTGCCCCTCTTCCTGTATTTAATGAATTTACAGTTGTCCAAGATGTACCATCATAAGCTTCAGTTGCTGTTGTTGTACCAAAAACTAAACCAGCTGTTTGAGTTCCAGATCCATAAAAACTTTGTCTACCTGTATTTAAACTTCCACCTGCTGTCCAACTTGATCCGTCATATTCTTCTGTAGATGTTTGGTTAGGACTATTTGGTGGGTTACTATATCCTCCAGCTCCTAAAGCTGCAGTCTGAGTACCTGCTCCCGCTAATCTTGTTTTAAGTGTTCCCATAGAAGGACCATTTGTCCAAGATGTTCCATTGTAACTTTCGCTAAGTTTTACTCCAGGTATAGTAGTACCATTAGTTGATGTACCTCCAAATATTAATCCTGCTGTTTGAGTTCCTGCTCCAGCGTTAAAGTTCCTATCATTATTTAAAGCCCCACCACTCGCCCAAGCTGCGGGTGTGATGATACTAGATGATACATTGTATTCTTCGGTGGTTGCAACGTTAACTGTTGTTTTACCACCAGATCCTAAGGCTGAAATTGTAGTTCCTGATCCTGCTAAACCCAATCTAGCTGTTCCTAAATTTCCACCTCCTGACCAAGAAGAACCATTATATTCTTCTGTTGCTGCTGTAGCTGTTGGTGCTCCTCCACCAAAAGCTAGTGCTGAAGTTTGAATACCCACTCCCGCTAAATAACGCCTAGCTGTAGTTAAATTTCCTCCAGCAGCCCAACTTGAACCATCATATTCTTCAGTTGCTGCTGTTACGGTTGGTGGAGCAAGACCACCAAAAGCTAATCCTGCAGTTTGAGCACCAGCTCCAGCTAAAGCACGTCTAGCCGTTCCTAAATTTCCTCCAGCTGTCCAACTTGATCCATCATATTCTTCTGTTGCATTAGAGATAGTTGTTGTGTATCCACCAAAAGCTAAACCAGCAGTTTGTGTTCCACAACCCGATATATTACGTCTTGCTGTTCCTAAATTTCCACCACCAGTCCAAGCACTTCCATCATATTCTTCTGTTGCATTAGAGATAGTTGTTGTGTATCCACCAAAAGCTAAAGCAGCTGTTTGAGTACCTGCTCCTCCTAAACTATACCTAGCTGTAGCTAAATTTCCTCCTGTCGCCCAACCTAATCCGTTATATTCTTCTGTAGCTGCAGTTCCTGGATTACCTGATATATATCCACCAAAACCTAATCCTGCAGTTTGTGTTCCAGCTCCAGCTAATAAATATCTTGCTGTTCCTAAACTTCCACTACTTGACCAAGCCGCACTAACAATCACACTCTTAAATGTACCACTAGTAGAGTTATACCAAACTTGTCCTTCAGCATCGTTAGTAGGATCTGTGTCCAAGAATTTTACTGCTTTTCCAAAAAGTTCTTTGTATGTTGTCATAATTAATCTGTGTCTATGGTTTGAGTTGCGAATGTTGGGTCGGTGTATTCTTCTGTAATGACTTGATAAGATCCAGCTCCAATATTACCTCCAAAAATAATTCCATTACTTTTAGAAGTTCCACCAGATCCAAGAGCTATTCTAGCAGTTGCTATAGAAGCAGTATTGGACCAGTTAGTTCCATCGTATTCTTCTGTATTTGCAGTAAATGTAGGGTTAGTATCACCCCCCGCTAAAAAACCACTTGTCTGTACACCAAATGTAGTAGCATAATATCTAGCAGTAGTCGCTGGATTTACAGTAGTCCAAGACGTTCCATCGTATTCTTCTGTAACACTTGATACAGTAACACTAGTATTTGGTAGTGTACTACCCGCTGTAATAGTTCCTGCTGTTTGAGTACCAAAACCCTGTACTCCATATCTTTGTGTATTAACAGAGGTTACATTAGTCCAAGTAGATCCATTCCAAGACTGGACATTAGTATTAAGATTGAAAGGATTAGCCTCCGATGGATTACCTGTACCTGTTGCAGCAATAGATGCTGTTTGTGTCCCAAATCCAGCAAAAGCAAATTTTGATTGCGTCATATTTCCTGGAGAATTAGTCCAAGTTGTACCATCATATAATTGTGTTGTAAAATTTCCTGTATTACTACCCGCTTCTTGTCCACCAAAAGCTAATGCTGCAGTTTGAGTACCTGAACCAGCTGCATAATAAACTCCTTTAGTCAAACTACTTCCAGTTGTCCAAGCAGAGCCATTATATTCTTCAGATGCAGATGTTCTAACGTATCCAGGTGTGTATCCACCAAAACCTAATGTAGCTGTTTGAATTCCTGCTCCAGATAAGGCTGTTCTTGCAGAATTCATATTCCCACCACTCGCCCAAACTCCACCTAAACTTGCATAACCTTTTAAAACTCCAATAGTAGAGTTATACCAAATTTGACCTTCTTGTGGATTTGCAGGATCGCTAGTTAGTGTCCTTATGAGTTGACCACTAATTTCTTTATAGGTTGTCATTCAACCTCCTTAATTATTCTGGAGCAGCCAGCCCTGAGTATCGTTTACAAATACAAGTGTGAAACCTGCACCTACTGTTGCAACTGTTAGATCTGCAGCAGAACCTTGAATAGGTTTGCCATTTCTTCCAATAGTTAAATTATTAGTGTCGAATGTTTGTGCATAATCAATGAACGAAATAAAATCTCCGATTACTGGAGCAGCGGGTAGAGTAACTGTAAATGCTGCACTTGTAGTGTCACAGAAATATCCATTACCTGCTACTGCTGGAGAAGGGTCTGCAGTAATAACTGCTTGCCAAGATGCTCCGCCCGCAACATCTGCAAAGGATAAATTTCCAGAGCCATCTGTTACTAAAATTTGATCTGCCGTTCCTGTAGCAACTGGTAATGTTAATGTATAAGGGGTATCCCCTGTAATGGTAGTGGGAGCCTTTAATCCAACATAACCTGCTCCTGCTGCATCTCCTAATCTTAATGCACCTTCTGCATCAAGAAGTAAATTTGTTCCATCCCAAATGAAATTAGCAGAACCGCCAAATGCAGTTCCACCACTATTAAATTGAACTTGTGTATCGGATCCACCTGGTACTCCAAGTGCAATGTCTATAATATTTGTACCATTAGAATAAACAAATTTTTGACCTTTATCTGCTGTGCCAAAAGTAACCCCTGTTCCTGAAACAGTTTTAACTTCTACAGTAAATATGCCTGTTGTTCCGTTTTCAAAAACATAAATTTTTTCAATACTATTAGGGATAGTTACTATAATATTCCCAGTAATAGTTCCTGTTAATTTAATAACAGCATTCCTACCATTAGATATAGTTGCATCTGTAATAGCTAACGTAGTGGTTCCCGTACCGTTTACAGTTACTTCTTCATATCCAGCTAATGCTTGTTGAATTAATTTTAAATTTTCGTTTGTTTTATCGCCCCATGTTCCAGAGTTTTCCCCTGTGAACATTAATTCTAGACCTAAATCTGTATAACTTGATGCCATTTTATTATATCCTTATTAATATTAGTATTATAGTTTCTTTATGCTGCAATATCAACATCAGTCCATACAGAGCCTGCTCCCTTGTTAACTTCAGACCAAGAAACAGCTGTTCCTGTATTTACTTCTGCCCAAGCTATTACTTGAGCTTGTCCTATCCCTATGCTTAAAGATTGTCCTGTTACTATCGCATTAGCGTTTGCTGTAATTATAACACTTCCAGTTAAAGAAGTTAAGCTTGACCCTGTAACCTCGGCTACGGATACAGCGTCCACCTCTCCTACTACTGGAGTTAATGCAGATCCTGTAACATTAACATTAGCGTTTGCCTCTGTATCTTCATTACCAACAATAAGAGTTAAAGTAGAACCAGTTACTGCATAAACAGCTACAGCATCCACCTCTCCTACTACTGGAGTTAATGCAGATCCTGTAACACCTACAAGTGTATTTAAATCTATTGTAACTGAACTTATTTCAGAAGTTAATTCAGAACCTGTTGTAATTGGACCTACTGCAATTTCTTCTGTGACATCACCAAGAGTTACTGCCATGTCATGCTCAGTAACATTAATAAAGATATTACCATTTGCAGCAATATCTACTTCTCCAGTTACAGAAGTTAATTGACTTCCTGTTACTATAGCAAGTCCATCTGCCTCTGTATCTTCATTTCCAACTACAGAAGTTAATTGACTTCCTGTTACTATAGCAAGTCCATCTGCATTAGTAACTACTTCCCCAGTTACAGAAGTTAATGAAATTCCTGTTAAAGTTACGTTAACACTAATATCAACGGTAACAGGATTTGTTTGTGTAGTTAAAGTATTTAGATTATTTCCTTCGCCCCAAGCGAATTCTCCCCATGCTTGTTCTCCCCAAGCATTAGAAACAGATACATCTATGCCGTTATCTCCCCAGGCTTGTTCGCCCCAATCATTAGAACCCCAAGGAGACGCTGACATGCGTTAATCCTTAACTAATTCTTAAAATCGCAGCTGAACTAGTGAATGCTGGGAATTGAACTGTGAAAGTTCCTGCAGTTGCAGTTTTATTTCCACCGAAATCCAAAACACACACAGCGGCATTAGCATTACTCGTGTTATAAATTAATGCACCTTTTGCAGTTAATGTAACACCTGCGAACGAAAAGTTAGCATAGTTAGTAATTGCTGTGTTTACAGAAAGGGAAGTTCCACTATTTACTAGTGCGCCTCCTCCTGCTGTATATCCTGATGGTGAAGAAGCTTCCGCACCAGTAGTGTATGAGGTTGTAGATTTTCCTAAAGTAGCTGTATCTTCATACAACGCTAATTTAAATTTATTACCACCAGATCCTGATGTGTCAAAATCGTGTTCTGCTTGCAATAGTTCTTGTTTAAAAGAATTACATATTGCGTTTGTTGTTATAGCCATTTTTTATTCTCCTTGTTTATTTTTATGGGGATGGGGAATCTATTTTAATTCTAGGCACTCCATCCTGAAAGTCGTCTCTACGTCTTCTACCCATTTGTTGTAAAGCAAAAGATTGTATTTCTTCATTATACTTGTCTGTGTATAGTTTGTACATATCTAAAGGTCCTTTTAAATAAGAAAAAGACTCTGATAATACGCCGTATAAAAGAATAGATTGTTGATGCTGTGATAAATAAGTATTATTAGAAGCAGTAAAATGAGGTGGATCTATTACATAATTAATCTGTACCTGATAAGTAGAATCTGGAATAGGAGCTACTACAACAGTAAATTCATCCCACATAGCGTACGATACGGGTATACCTGTTGCACCAGATTCGTTATATTCGGTTATGTAAGTTTGGTCTCTTTTTTCTAAAAAAGATCTATTGGTTCCAACAATAGTCTCCATACTTCTCATTAGTACAAAGTCAGAAGGCATGCTTATATACCTTTGTGTTGTTATAAAATTAGAAGTAGAATATTTTCTTAAATCATCGTAATCTACTTTACCCGCAACATTAAGTTCTACATTAGTAAGAAACTGTTCAATTAAAGTATCCGTTAATGTGGTGTCTCCTACTTCAGTATAGTTTCTAATTTGAGTTAAAAATTGTGCGTATGATATAGCCATTATGATATTACCACTGTTACACTTCCTGCTTGCATTATAGCCTGTCTTCTTATGTTTTGAATAGACCCGTCTTCTGGAATCATTCCTGTTGAATTATAAGCAAAATCTCCTGGTAGTTCTAAAGAAACTGTACACATTCCTTGTCCTCCAGAATCTGCATCTACTCCATTAATATCTTCAGGTTGTTGAAAATCTTGCGATCTAACATTTGCTAAAGCAATAGCGTCTGCTTTATGATAAGGAGGATCTAATTGAGGATGCTTTGGTTCATATTCAGAAATATGTACCCACGATCCTTGCCACTCTTTTACCATTTCCCTGTAAGGAAACGCTGCTCCTGATCTATCTGATATGGATAGAGATTTTTTACCTGTTGCTTGATTGCCCATAAATTAACCCGCTGGATAATAGTTTTGAGGTGAAATGTAAGAGGACGTTCTTTGTCCGTCTTCTTCTAAAGCTCTCATAATTTCATCTTCATATAATTGTTTTAATAATTGAATTCTATCTGGTGCTATTTTTTGAGATAAATAATAAGCTAGGCCAGCACACATAGCAGGCATAAATCTATATACAACATCGGCTGTATTAGTGTAAGTTCCAGTGTCTTCAATTCTACCAATGTAATAATATTTTAAATAAGTATAAGTAGAAGCATCGGGAGCTTGGTATAAATAAATTTGTGGTGTTGTTTCTCTTGAGATATAATATTGAGAAGGTTGTCCTGTTGTTCCTTTATTAGGAAGAGCCGCATAAGCAGACCTATCAATTTTAGTTAAAGAAACATCTTGTGTAGTAGAAGTAACTCCAGAAGTTGTAGAGACATAAGCTTCTAAGACATCATTACAATCACTAGGAGCTGCGTATTGAAGTACTCCAGCAGTTAGTAACTGTGTTTGTAAAGTAACTTTCCAAAGATGTACTCCTCGGTTACCCCAATCAGAAAATAATAAGTTTAAAGATCTTCTGGCGGATCTTAAATCATTTCCAGAATTAGTTCTAATGCCACAACGTTCATAGGCTTCTTCTATAACGTCATCTATAGTTAGATTAAATGATGTAGTTCCAGAAGTTGCCATGGTTCATGACCTACTTCTTTTTTGGTTTTTTAGAATCTTTTTTTGAACCTATTTTACCAGTAAGTTTGTAATTCTTTTTTCCGCCGCCCATTGGATAGACCATATTAAAATACTCCTTTAAAGTTAGTTCCTCTTATTGCACTTCCAACACCTCGTGTTCTTACTTCAGAACCCATTGATGCTTTCATCATTTTACCTTTTTTAGCTTTCGCTGTCTGCTCTCCAGTTGTAACATCTGACTTAGCTTTTTTGTCGTAATATTTAGAAACTAAAGCTGGAAGGATTCCTAAATTTTTAGCAAAACTCCTTGCTCCTTTAGATCTTTCTAATAAATCTGCTCCCATACCTAAAAGACCAAATCCTTTTGAAGCTTTAATTACTTTTCTCATACTATTTTAATCCTTTTACGGTTGTACAATTTCTTAGATTGTACCACCTTAGACTTATAACGTCTATCACTTAACTTTTTTGCTATTGGGTTTGGTTTTTTTGCCATGGGTACGTTTAATAACCTTCTTATATTTACCCTTCCATTCAGAGCCCAAACCTGGTTCTAATTGTCTAGTCATTTGAGATCTTGATATTACCATGGCTTATATTCTACTTTACCTTCTTCGTTTCGTAAAGCCTTTAATGTTTGGTTTCGATTTTCACCAGAATTCCATGATACATGAATCCAGCCACTTTCGGGCTCACCATCTCGATAAAACTCGAGAATGAGTTGATCAAATTCTAAATTATCCCTGATCCACTCCGCTAATTCTTTGTTGTCGGTTCCAGCCACTTCGATATCTGCTGCTTTACCTTCAATGTGTTGTGATTTAATCGAACTTCCTATTGCTAAACATACTTCTGCCGATCTATATCCAGAGGAGATTAATACGGGAGTATCGAAATGAGATCGAATGGGCTGCAATACATTGACACAGAGTGCCTTTAAATTATCTATTTGTGTGGGGGAGGGATTATTAGATATTCCTTTCCTCTCTGCAATTTGAGACTTAACTAATTCTGATAATTGAAAATTTGCTGAAAGTTTCATTAACTACATTTCCATCTTTTTCTTGCTTGTCGCAATCTTGAAGTAGGGTCATTTGCTGCTTTGGGAAACATTTTCATTTGTCCAGCAGATCTAGCACAATAAGACTTTCTTCTTGATGCTCTTTTAGGTCCTGGACTTGATTCTGTTACTGCGGTACTTAATTTAGAACCTGGGTTCTTTCTACGATAAGCTTTAACTCCAGCCGCTGTCATTCCAGCACCAGATTCTGTAGATCTAAAGTTTTTTTTATTTCTAGCAGGCATTCCTCCTCTAGCGGCACCTACAGGCTTAACTTCAATTTCTTCTATATATTCTTGAACTTGCCCGTTATTTTTTCCAGTAGGTAATTGTGAAATATTTGCATAGGCCTCTAAAATAGAGCCTGTTGCAGAGTATGGATTTTTAGCCATTAGGGGACTACGGTTGTTGTGACGTTAATCCTGGTGCAGAATATTTATCTGTAAATAATGTAAATGAAGTAATGTCGGTAAAAACGGAACAATAAATTCCTTGTCCAAAAGGTATACCGTCTTCTGGAATATTTAAGGTAAGTATGTCTCCAGCAGGAACATCTATAACAAGTAAAACTGTTCCACCACTACCATTAGTCAAAGTTAACGATCCAGCACTTGCTGTGTTATTAGCAATAGAAATACCTTTAAGTCTAATTGAAGGTGTAACAATTGACCCCGTACCTGTTCCTCTAGTAGCTTGAATGTCGCTTTTAAATCCCATGGTGCTTATATTATATATTTAAATTAGGGAGGCGTAAATACGCCTCCCTAAATATCTTATTGATTATGCTCCTGCAGAACCGAAGATTCCTCTAGGATCAGACCAACCGAAGCTGTATCTTTCTCTAGCCTTGAATCTAACGTTTCCAGTATCAAAATCACCTTCAATAGCAGTTTTGATAGCGCTTCTTACAAAGTGCTTCATGCCATTTGGTGCATCAGTAAGGATAAAGAAAGCATCAGTGTCAGTCAAGAAATGATTGACTCTGTAACCTTCTGGTACCATACCCATGTTCATCATAGCGTTTATATCGTTTTTAGCGAACGCGTTTGATCCACCAGCTGTAGTTGATAGAGGAGATTTCAAAATTCGCTCAGCAGTAAATTGTAATTCTTTTGGAATTACTAATTTTCTACCTTGAGTAGCGATTTTTAATCCTCTTTCGTCAACAAATGCTGCGATGTCAATCAAAGATTGTTCTAACGAAGTTTCTGACAAGTCAGAAGCTGTAGACAATATGTTTCTGAAAGAGCCACCAGTAGCAAGTGGGTGATCAGCAGCTAATAAAGCTTTGCCATCTCCCCCTAGATAAGTAGCACTAAAACCATTGTTTAGTACGTTAGCCGCAGTTATTTGTTTAGTTTGAGACATTGAACGAGCAAGCGCTCTAGTGTATCTAGATGCTAATCTGTCGTACAAGTTATCTTCAATAGCTTCCTCAGTAATAGCAAAAGCAAGTGCTACTGTATTATGAGTGTATCTAGAAGTGTAAGCTTCAGATGCTTGGTCAAAGTTAACCATTGCACCTTCAGATTTTACTGCCGCAGCACCAAAACCTGTTAGCATTACTTCCTCTTCGAAAGCTCTGTCAGATGACTCAGTCATGAAGATTTCCGCATGTTCATTGTCGTATCTGTTGTATTCCAGGCCGAATAGTGCATTCAATCCTGGCTCTAGTTCTTTAACTAGCTGTGATCGTGATATAGCCATTATTTATTTCTCCTATTATAAGCCTGTACCATTTCCACCATAAGAGTAGAAATGATTGTTGATTCTTACAAGCACATCAACGTTTACTGCTCCAACTGTGTCGCTAGAAACGTCTTGAGAGACATCGATAGCTTGAACTGCAAATGTATTTGCAACTCCAGCAGCAGAGTAGTCTAGTTGAACTTTTGATATACCTGTTTGAACGTTTCCAGTCGCGTTAGTGATTGAAAAGTTCTTAAAGATGTCTGCTACAGCGAATGCTCCATCAGAATCAATTGAATAAACTACTTCGGGATCGTCAATAACCGTAGCGATAATATCGCCTTGAGTCGGTGTAACAGATCCTGGATAATAATTTTTCCAAGTTGGTTTCTGAGTAGTTGGGTCGTTGTAGAACACTCCATTAAATACCCCGACAACAGCCGCAGAATTTCCAGCAGTAGCTCTCTGAATAAATCCAGTGGAAGTTGGTATTACCAAATCCCCTTGAAATATCGCAGTGCCATAACCCGCTTTAATTCTATATCTGTTCTGAGCATTTATAAACGGAGAGCCATCTAACTTTCTTACTGGTCTAAGACCATATTTTTCAGCTACGTTAGCCATATTGTTAGTACTCCTTTTTATATTTGTTTCAGTTTGTTTTTGGGATGGTTATCGTCACAAAATTAGGACTTACTTCCACCACCAAAAGATACACGAGATTGTCGACTAATATTAATCGGCATCTCAGGTCGTTGTTCCTTCATGACATCGCGATCAACCGCTTCTATTTTGTCCTGAGTTATTTTTTTGAAATAATCAGAGCGCGATTGCACGATTTCTTCAGGTATCCTTGCCAACACAAGGCCAGCAACCCCGATCAAACCTGCGTATTGTCCGTCTCGAATAACTGGGTATCCGTGGTCACCGATAGAATTTTTAATTTCTTCGGCTCTTACAAATTCCCAACCTTCTCTAAGTTTCTTAGATACGTTTGCCGTATCGTTAAAACCCATAGACTCGACTCTGATCCATCTATGGACCATGCCGACTGGCGCAGGTGGTGCGTCCAGAGCTGATGGTGGCGACCAAGGTTTCTTTCTCAAAGCCTCTTTATGTTCTTCAGTCGCGCGTGAAGTCTTAATTATTTTATTATCGCTCATACTATTGTACCTCCTTCACGTATTTAGCGTATTCTTCTAGTGGCACCCCTAATTTTTTGGCTATAGCCACCTGTGACTTGGTGAGTCTCACAGTTCTGCGTCCTTGCTGTTGTCTACCAGCACTAGCAACTTGTTGGACGGGTTCTCTTCGTTGCTCTTGTATAGAAAACTTATGAGGGAAATTATCCTTCATTCGTTTATCTATTTCATTATAATACTCTTCGCTTTCAACGTCTACACCCATACCCACTAGATCCTCATGGATGGTAAAAGCGGCATTAGTCATGATTTTATCATTTCCAAACCAAGTATTCTTTTGAGCCCAGGTCTTAGCTTTTCCACTAGGTGCTGGGTCTACAGGTCTAGCTCTTTGCTGTTCCTGTATTTCAGAAGCTTGTACTTTCTTCTGCTCTTCAAGCTGTCTTAATCGTTCTGTACGGTCTGCCATTTGCAATTTAGCTTTTTCTTTTTGAACGGCAAGTTGAGTTAACTCATCATTCGCTTGCATGATTGCATCTGCATCATTAGATTCAATGGCGGTTCTTAATTTGATTCGTACTTGTTCTCTCTGTGCATCTACTCTTGCATCAAATTCTTTTAAGTACTGTTCATCTGCAGTGTCTAGTCTTTTTTCAGAAGTTTCATATTTTTTATGAAGGCCTTTTGCAAATTCTAAAGCTGCTTGTTCTCTGCGCTCTGCTTCTCTATATCTTCTTGTTAATTTATCTATTCTTTTTTGAACAGATTCATTTATCTCAGATAAGTTATCCGCTTCTTTTTTAGGCTCTTCTTTTGGTTTAGTAGTAACAGGTTGATCTTCTATTTGTTCAATAGATAATTCTTCCTTGTTGTCTTCTTTTCCATGAGACGTGTAACCTAAATCAACTTCACCAGAATTTAAATTTGGTTCTTTTGATTTTTCTTCTTTTGTTTCTACTTGGATATCCTGCTCTTTAGCATCATCCAAATCTAATTCAACCTCTGGTTGAATCTTAGCTTGTTTTTGTGCTTCTATCATTTTGTTCTCCTATTAATATAAATGAAGTATGTCTTCGGGTTTACTGATGGTGGCTATAATTTCATCATCATTTAAAATACGGTGTTCTCCATATTTTGTTTTAAATCTTGAGCCAGCATATCTTCCATAAATAATAAATTGGCCTTCCTTACACCAAGGACCATTAGGGAATCTAGTCTTATCTGCATAACAAAGATCTCCCATAGAAACAACTAAACCAACTACGGTTGTCATTTGAATAGTTTCACTTGCGTTATCGGTAAGTAAAATTCCGCCTTTAGTTTTTTTAGGACCTGAATAAGGTCTAACTAAAATTCTATATCCTACTGGTTTGGGAATTACATCCAGATATTTTTGTATACCTTCTGAATCGGTGGGTATCTCTTGCTCCTTAGATTCAGGGGCAACAGTATCTTGCGACACGCCTAGTAAAGACGTATCAGGGGTTATTATCGTCATCGACATTCTCCATGTTCTTCTGCAGGTCTTTTAGATCCTGAAGCAACACCTCTAGGGCATTGAGTTTCCCTCTAGAGTACTGGAGTTTATCTACTGTGTCTACACCATAGCATAAATGGTCTTTGATTTGTTCTATTTGTTTTTTAATATAGTGTTTAACCTGGTCTAAGGTTCCTAAATCAAGCATCTTTTTTCTTTTGTAAAGCTATTTTATTATCACCTTTTAAGACAGGTTCAAAGCCTAAATATTCTACTAATATAGTTCCTATAACATTCATATCATACTTAGGGTAATCATCATAAACAAATACAGATCCTATTCTAGCCCTGTCTCCAAAGAACATAGTTTCCCGTATCACATCTATGGTTTTATGCGGACCGTCAAAATGAACTAAATCGTAGGTGTTACTAATTTTTTTTGTATTTCGGTAGATAGGTACCCCATCAGCAAATCGTTTCATGAATTCATCATCGCCTATGGAGTACAATGTAAAATGTTCATAAGATAAATCTTGGAGTAGCTGTAACTTCATACTGTTGGTATAGTCACAAGTATAAGTTCCTGTGGTGTCGTAATGTTGATAATCTAAATTACCATAAGGATCAATTCCAATATGCCAGTGGGTCTTGTCTTTAAAAGAATCTAAAATAATCTTAGAGCCTTGTCCCTGACGTACTCCGATCTCAGCAGAAAGAACCTCGGACCACGGGACTAGCTTACAAGCGCTTTCTAATAGGTCGTATTCTGTACTATCTCCTTTAATCATAAAGAAGTTCTATACTATTTTTTCTTTTTTAGAAAGACCTTTTCTATACTATTCGCAACGGCATCTGCCGCAAGTACATCTTCTTCCCAGTATTCTGTTTACTAGTTTTTTTAAAAAGTTTTTCATTACTTTTTATTAGCTGTTTTAGCTGCTTGTTTAAATTGTTTCGAAGTAGGAGCTCCTTTGGATCCAACTTTTCTCATCTTCTCTTTTGAGCCTGCTTCCATTCTTTTTCTTTTAGCATGAATGTTTGCGTATAGTCCTGGTTTAGCCATTATTTTTTATGCTTAGCACCCTTCATTATTTTTCCGTTTGGCATCTTGTGCGTCTTTTTCTTTTCTGTGCTTTTAGATTTTTTCATTATTTGTTACATCCGCAGTTGTCTTCGCATTTACATTGTTTAATGAATAGTATTTTACAAACAGTCCACGTAGTTACAACGTAAGCTATTCTTAATACTTCTTTTCCAAAATCAATAAACTTATTTAGTTTTTCCATTATTTTTCTCCTTTGTTGGCAAGTGTTCTTGCAATACTTTCACCAGATCTTCCCACTACATAACCACCTAGTCCAATGTTTAATAAAGTCCAAACATCTCCTGGTAATTCAAACGTAATAATAGTTCCAGTAAAGATTCTTATGACAGGTCCTAAGACAAAATTCCACACTAATATAAATATTAATACGTACATAAGCAAGGGTCTCCAACTAGCCACAAACCAGTTAGATTTTGCCTCTGCTTCTACAATAGAAGCCGCTGCTTTTAATTCTTCTGTGGAGGATAATAATAGTTGAGTGTTAAGCTGAGCTTTTAATTTTTCTGCTAGATCTTTATCAGGGATAGCTTTGTCCACGGTAGCAAACAACATCTTTGCTAAAGGAGCTATAATACTTAATGCGGGAAGCATTTAGAACACTCCTTTAAAACCTTTTCCTCTAATAGCTGCTCCACCACCTCTTACTTCTCCGCCATGTGAAAAAGAACCTTCAGTAGAAGTATCTGCATCATATCTTAATTCTTGATCGTCTTGTGTATAAGCTTCTTTTGGAAGAGGTTTAGTTCTATCATTTTGAAAAGTTTTCTTATCTTTAGATGCTTGACTTATAGATCCTCCTTTTTTTAAAGGAGTACCTGGATACATTTTCATCGGGCGTGTATAGTTGTAAGACTTTTCTGGATCTTCAAAAGATCTATAAGGTCCATGAAGGTTATCATCTCCTTCTAGGATCTGATCGTCCATCGATTTAGGTTTTTTCTTTGGTGCTATTTTTTTTGTTGCCATATTACAAATAATACTCTGGTTTTAATGGCGCGTATATACCATCAGGATTAGGTCCCTTGTTAGGGGGGATTGTCTTGGTTAATCTCTTAGTTTGCTTTTGGCTTTTGGGCAAACGCTTGTTTATTTTTTTCTCTTGCAACATTAATTTTCTCATTGGCTACTCTAATTCTAGCCGCAGCTTGTTCTTCTTGTTGTTCTAATTTCATTTTCTCAAAATCAATCTTCTCATCAAACTCACCTTCTTTTCTTTGCATGTCTTCTTGAGATTCATTGGCTCTTCTTTGAATGTCTAATGCTTTTAAATCCAGTTCTCTTTGTTTCAACGCTACTAAAGGATCTTGTTGCGGTCCGCCTTCGGCTTCAATTAACATTTTAGTTAGTTCAGCAACTCGTTTTGCAACCATAGAATTAAATACCACTTTAAATCCGTCTGGATCTTGTTGGTTCATCGCTTGCATCTCTGGATCTTGTTGAATTAATGCTCCTACTTCTCCATGAGCTTGCATCGCAATGTGATCACTAATGTGTCCTTGCAATAATGCATACACCATAGGGTTCATCTGTACCATTCGTGACTGAATGAAAGTTCCGTGAGCCGTGATATGTGCATCGTGATCCTGGTCTGGAAATGCTTTTAACAATTCCATCTTCAAAGCCTTAGCGTTCTCGGTTCCTGGATCTTCAGGGGTAGGTTGTTTGTCAGGGTACAACAAAGAATCAATATTTTTAGTTCCTAATGCTTCGTATACTCTAGAATAAGCTTCTCTCAAGTTGTGCATTTGTGGAGCAGACATAGCGATCTTTAAATTTTCATTCGCTAACGTTACTCGTTGTGCCATACTCATGATATTAGGGTCGGCAACTGGAATGACATCTACGCGGTCGTCAAAATCTGCAACTTTTACTGCACGGTCTGCGTTATACACAGAATAAGGGTACACAGGGGGTAGATAATCTGCGAATACTTTTGCCAGTAGTCTAAATTCTTGTCGCATAGCGTAGTAACAACGCTTATGAATAGCGCTCATGACCCTCGAACCACGCTCCAAGAGTGCGATCGTTGTGCCCACGGCTCTGTTTTGTGAATCTTCTCCCATTTGCATGTCAGCAATTGCAGCGAATCTTTGTCCTGCTTGTACGCAAAAGCCCATTAGTTGAAATAAAGTTTGTGAAGGTTCTTTAAACGGTAATAATTGAAACTGGTCTCTAATGTTTCCGCCTGGTGCGTCTACATCTCTAAACTCTCCTGGCTGGAACGGTTGGTCATCATCCCTGATTCTAATTCCACGGCTCTTGAATCCCGCTGGTAAGTTAGCCAAAGTACCTGCATCTAACAATTGTCTTAATGCAGTAGTGGCAGATCTACTTAATCCGCCGATCATATGGATTAATCCAAAGCCATAAAAGCCTAATCCTGGTAAAAATTTAAAATGCACAAAGTATTCTTTGCGTTTTTTTAATTCATCCTCTGGTGCATAGTTACGGTAGATGGAAAGTATCTCTTGAGAACCTTCATCAATGGTTACAATGTAAGGAACCTTAACTTCTTTTTCATCTGGTTTAGGTCTTCCGTCTTTTTCAAAGTCTTCTAAACTTAAATCTACATGCATCTCTAAAATATTAAACTGCGTTTCCATATCTGCAGTAGGCTTCACCCCTTCTAATTCGTTTAGTTTATCTTGGATAGTATTTTGTTGAGTAGATTTTTGTAATAATTCTACGTCTCTATAGAATCCTGATTTTTGTTTTTTAAGAATATCGTTCTCGCTCATTTTAACTAAATGAACAATTCGTTCGCAATCCATTAAATCGGTTGCGTAATAAGGAACTACTAAATCTTCTGCTGGAACAAATTTAGAAACAGCTCTTTGTTTTAACCCATCGTAATAAATTTTCTTAAATGCAGATCCTGCTAAAGGTAAATAAAATAATAACTGGTCAAAGTCTGGAGTGTACTCTTCCATCTTTTCCATTAACATGTAGTTCATAAAATCTTCTACACGTTCTGCTTGTTGTTTTATATCTGGTGTTTCTGCTCCAACAACTTGAGTACGTACAGGGCCATCGGAGGGTAGTAGTTCTTTATAAGCTTGTGCTTGAAATTGTGTAACCGCTTCTGCTAGTAAGGGGTGAGTAACACCACTTGCTCCAGCAAAAGGACGAGTTTGATCGCTGTATTTAAAACCTAGTAATTCTAAACCTTGTGTATATGTTTTTTCCCAATCGGATCTTGAGACTTTATCTTTACGATAGTCTTCAACTAACTGCGATGCCATACGCCCAAGCGTACGCTCATCCATGTCTTCCGCTAAGTTGTCGTAGAATTCTACCTGTTCATCAATAGCCGCACCAAGTTCTTCAACTTGGTCTTGCACATCTTCTGGTAATTCTACGTCAACCTCTTCCGATTCAACTTCCTCTACAGGAAGTTCATTGTTGTTGTCGACTTCCGCCATATTAGCAAATCTTTGTTGGTTTACTGTATCCTATTTTTGTTTTAACGTGAACAGATCCACCCTTATTGTATCTTGGGTTTTTCATTCCTTGTCTAGCTGCATTGGTTGCTTTTATTTTTGCATTGAATGCGGACCTATCGGTTCCCATAGGTTGTCCACTTCTCCTTGCTGATATTCTAGCTTGTCTTTCAGATTCAGCTTGTCTAAATGCTTCTACGCTTCCTCTTTTTGGTTTAGCTACAAAGGGCATGTCGCCTTCTGTTCCATCCATAGTTGCTTTAGATACTGGTGAAGATCCTTTAGATACTGGTGAAGATTTGTCTACTGATGAAGCTGGGAAGTCACCTTCTGTTCCATCCATAGTTCCTTTACCCAT
>Ga0222646_100038_pt1 | contig 54887 bp, 53 predicted proteins | sample AntAcemetagen293_FD_179819 | JGI IMG/M metagenome (GOLD analysis project Ga0222646, IMG submission 179819) | Saline water microbial communities from Ace Lake, Antarctica - #293 | ecosystem: Environmental > Aquatic > Non-marine Saline and Alkaline > Saline | place: Antarctica: Ace Lake | collected... | reverse complement strand
TCGGAGTCGGCTCCCGCTGGTAGCGGTGCCACACCTTGGACGTTCTCCATAGAAATAACACAATGAAAACCACCCAAGAAGTCTACGACGCCCTCGTGGCATACATGAACAAGTTCACCGAACCAGCGAGTTCCTGGTATGCAGGAATTGCAGCCGATCCACGGGACAGATTGTTCAGCGATCATAATGTTAATGAAACGAATGGTCAGTGGGCGTTCGATACATGCTCAACAGACACTGACGCCAGAGCTGTCGAGGCCGCCATGTTGAAGCTCGGCTGCAAGGGCGGCGGCGGTGGCGGCGACCACACGACCAAGAGTTGTTATGTCTATTTTATCACCAACTCGACCGTCGAGTGATGGGCACGGAAACTCATGCGGGTGATTTTCGGCTGACATGACCTCGCCTGTCTCGACATCCACTGTCTCGATCCGAACAGATATTCTAGTTTTAATATTCATTTTGTTTTTAGCGGTCTTGCATTCCGAACTCACCACTCAAAGGCAGGTGACGCCTAAGAAAATTAAGAAGGAGAACAAGACGGTGGTGGACAACCGCCACCAGCCCCACTGTTTACATGATCCTGCGTAGCCACAACCTCAACCCTGTTTTCGGAGTCGGCTCCCGCTGGTAGCGGTGCCACACCTTGGACGTTCTCTGGGGAAAATAAAAGACCTGACATCAAGACCGGAACGTGACCGTTGCCCGAAAATAGCGTCGAGTCCCCGGGTGCGTAATCATCAAACCAAACGCACAGACCGCGCTCGGGGTGATCATATATCTCTATTGGTTGCTCGCCGTCGTAATCCCTGCCGTCAGCGTTCGAAACTGTCCAGAAACCAGAGAACAAGGCATCGCTGCCAATGACTACCGCGTCGGAGTTATTGGCGATTTCGGAGTTATTTTGCGCGGTATTCATGGTAGGATTTAAGCGTTCGCGCTTAGAACCAGCGCCAGTTTTGAGGCATCGTTTGCCATTCAAATCTCATTTGCTTTGCCGCACAACCGCTTGGCCGGTATGCTGGGTCTTTTGCGTAAACTGGGTGGGGTTTAATCGCCAGCCTCCTCACTAAAAGCCAACGGACGGAGCGAACAAGGCGATGATGATACGCCCTTAATCGTTGGAACTTTTGGGGCGTGGCGGTAGTTGGTGGTGATTCTTGCGTGTTCATCGATTCAAGTGTTGTTCCAGAAACGTGTGCTTCATGTCGTCTGACTGGTTCGCGTAAGTCAAAACCAGCTGCAGATCGGCCTCGGCGGACCTAGCCTTGTCGTCGAGCCGTCGGAATGCCTCCGCCGGGATGTCATCGGGTGACAGGCCCAGCCTGAGGGGCTTTGAAGTCGACGGCCTAACCCACTCGATCTTACCGTCGCTGCTCATCTTACGCAGATGGCCGGCTACCGTCTGGGGCGCCCGACTGAGTTGCTCGGCCAGCTCGTCCAAGTTTATCTGAACCCACCCGTCATCCCCTTCCAATCCGATATCATAAATGGCGTCTCGCGCTTTCTTGTCCGTAGGAGTGAGGGACGGAATGTTCTCAGCGAAACGGACGCGTGACTTGCGTGCGGCACTCTCGTCATTAATGAACATGCGTTCGCCGTGGCAGAAAGCCATTATCGACTGCACCGCGAATGTATCGACGCCAGCTTGTCGGGCTATGTCGTCACGCTTCGCCGTAATAATACCGCTGGATCCCTCGCGCATACTCTTGGCTGCGGCCCAGAATTTCCGTATGTCTTCCTGGGACGGACTACCGCATCGGATGAAGTGTCGCTGCGTGCGAACGCCCTCCTTGGTCGGAATAATCGTGCAGAAAGAATCCGCACCGTCCCGACCTGCGCGCCCGAACTCTTGCGTGTAAGCCACTAGCGTCCCTGGTATGTCGAAGTGGACTACGGACCTAATGTCGCCCTTGTCTACGCCCATACCGAAGGCGCACGTGGCTACGATGATAGCGTCCGGAGACGCCATGAACTTGTCCTGCTGGTAAGTTCGATCTTTCGTGGACATCTTTCCGTGGTAGAACAGGATGTCCCGATCTGTGTAAGACTGCAGGGTGGACGCGTAGAGCTCCACGCGCTTTGTAGTGGACGCGTAAACAATCGTCGCCCCCGGGCAGTTCTCAAGCAACCATTGATACTGGTCGGATTGATTTTCGGTGAATAGGGACGACAGGTGCAGGTTAGTCCGTCTCGGGTAGTGGTAGATTAACTCCGCCCCCTCGATACCAAGACCGGCTCGGCATTCAGCCTCAGCGTCGGACGAGAGCGTAGCTGAGAAAGCTGCGACAACTTTGGGAGCGACGTCCTGAATCATGAGGCCCGCGGACTTATAGCCGGGACGGAAGGTGTCGGCCCAGTCCGCGAATGTGTGGCACTCGTCGAGGGCTACGAAATCAGGAGGATACTGTCGCACCACGTTAGCCCACTCCGGGTTGGCGAATCGCTCCGGGGAGACGAGCATAAACTGCAGGTCGCCCGCCGCCCAATCCCGGAGGACCGAAGCGTTGTGCCCGTCAGTCTCGGCGCTGGATATCGTCGCAGCGGCCAGTCCTTTGCGCTGCATCGAGGTTGACTGATCCCTCATCAGGGCGATAAGCGGGTATATGATGATAGTCTTCCACCCCATGCACAACGTGGGGACCACGAAGCATGCGGACTTACCTAAGGAAGTCGGCAGTATCACCACGGAATCTCGGCCCGTCATGATGGATTTGACCGCGCGGTCCTGACCTGGTCGGAGGCTTTCGAACCCGAGTTGATTCAGGACGTAGGGCATCTTCTTCATACCCTCTGCATATGCTTTCACTTGACCCATGGTAGCGACTTCTTTTCTAGATTCGATCTTGATGTCTTTCGACGATGTTTTTTTTACAGCTGGTGGCATGATGATAATTGGACTGCGGTTACGACGCTAGTTCTTCCGTCTTCGGTGACTACGGTGTGGAATATCCCGCGTATGGGGAGATTCCACACCGACCTGATGAACGGTGTGTCTCGTTGGCTCGAAGCGGCAACGAGCCATATGGCGTCTTTGCCGCTTCGCTGCGTGTCTTTTACGACCCACACTTCCCCGGACGAGCACAGCATCTCGTCAACGAACTCGGAAACCATTCCCGGCTTAGAGTTCATGATGCTGTTGGCGACATCCACTTCCCAGGCATACAGGCCGACAACTTCGGACACGAGCATACTTTGATACGGGGGAATTCCGTCCATTTCTGAGTAGCGCTCGCATACTTCTTCAACGGTCTCTAGAGGGGACACGCCGAGTATGGAGGCTAGAGTGCGGGCTACTCCGGTTCCGGAGGCCTTCACTACCTTGGGTGTTATTTTCTTACGTGGTGGCATTACTGTATTGTTGGTGGCTTCTCCTCTGCCTCTCCCTGCTCGTCTGCGGTCGCCTCAACTAGCCCCTCGACCATACCGGCAATCTCGTCGAGATCGTCGTCATCTTCATCCGGTGGCTTTTCCTCGTCTACCGGCTCCTCGTAGCCTTCAATGCCGAGCGCTGCACCGACGAATTCCAACTCGTTCGGGTTTGCGTATAGAGCGGCGTACAACGCCTCGTCGGTGACGGCTACGCATCCAAGCACGTCGCACGTGTAGCGGGGACCTGCGGACATGTTGGCGGTGTTGACGGTCGTCCCGAGAAGTCCGCGCTTGACCATAAACGAGGCAAACCCGGGGGCGTAGGACAACGGGCGCCCGTAGGTTTCCTTGGTGTCTTCGTATTTGTCATAGTAAAGCGCGAAGTCGCACTGTCGGAGCTTTGCCCCGTAGCTATTCTTGATCATCGTCAGGCGGACGTTCTGCCCGTATGTGAGTTTATCTCCTGACTTTTCCTTAATGTCCCCGACGCCCATCAGCGTGAACCTGTAGGCGCAGAACTGACGGAACGCCCGCCCGCCGATGCGCGTGTCGTTTTTAGTCTCGGAAGGTGTCATGAATGAAGGTAGGGATTTCTTCATATCGACGCGCTCGTTCTGGTGGTTTACGTAGATCATGACGCAGTTATACTCATCCATGAACTCTCCCATCTCTCGCTTAGTGACCTGAGCGTGTTTTGAGTGCCCCATATTGGACCCAGAGAGGGCGTCTTTCGGCGCCTCTTTCTTAGCGTTCGCCGGTAAGCCCCAGCTTGATCGACCCACGGCCTCCGCGGAAGACTTAAGGCTGGACCAAGGGTCGACCACCACGAATATGGGGTTGCCCTTCGTCTCCGGGTTCTCGTCGCATCTCTTGCGAAGCTCGGGAACGGTTTGCTTGATCGTGTTGTCACACTCGACAAGCTGTCGGGCGCTGGAGAACTCGATAGTATTCAGGAGAAGCGCGGCCGTCTTCTTGTTTTTGTGCAGGATCCTGGAGATGTGCTCCGGCTTCATCTGTTTGTTCTCGCACTCGATATAGAGGGAGTAGCAGCCCATCATGGACGCCCTCCCCAAGAAGTCGAATATCCATGTGGTCTTCCCTACGGAGTCTGGGGCTACCATCTCGATGGCGGTAGGCGTGCGCAGACCGATGCATCCGATGACGTTCTGCATGCCGATCTCCTCGAACGGAAAAAGTGTCTTACGTAGCATTGAGGGCGTGTATAAGCGGACGGGCCGCTTGGCGGACCTCTCGTTCAAGATGTCCATCGTTTTGTTCACGTTCTCCGCCATGCTGTGCAGAACTTTTCCTTGGTTATCGGACGTTATGCGACGCTTGATGGTTTGATTCTTGGAACTCAAAAGGTCGGGTTTGTAGGACGGTCTTTTCTTGGCTGCCTTTTTGGCTGCCTTTTTAGCGACCTTCTTGGCTGCGACCTTTTTAGCGGCTTTCTTAGCGGCTTTCTTGGCGGGCACCCTCTTGGCTACCTTATCGTTGGCTGTCTTATCGTTGGCTGCCTTAATGGTTTCGTATATCTTCAATGAGATTTCCGCTGATGTGGCGGTGGTTTTATTTTCCTCCGGCTCCTTTTCTGAAGTCTTTTCGTTTTCGTTCATAGTAATTTGAGATGGGTAAAAGTTAGAAAAGGCCGAGCAGCGGGGCTGCTCGGCCTTTGGTAGTAGAGTGCGTGTGCGCTCTCTTGTGTTAGTCCAGGAGTAGGATCACCTCATCAAGGAGAGGCTGCGGGACTTGGACGGATGCGTCTCCTCCGGTTACTTCGTAGACACGGCGTGCCCAGCTATCAACGGACGCCTTCACGTCCTCGGAGAGTGCGGCGTAAGCGTCGTCGTCAAACGGGTTGCGGCGGATCTTAAGGATAGCATCCTCCGGGCTTTCCTGGTCGGACCCGCCCATAGGCGGCGGTGTGTCCTCCATAGCAGGTGGCGTGTCCTCCATGGGCGGCGGTGCATCCTCCGTAGGGCGTGCGATCTCAAACAGACCACACACAGCGATACCTACCCAAGTGGACCCGTCGACGCAAACTTTGTAGTTGTCGGCTTTCCCGGATTCGTAGACTTGCTGTAGCTCAGCGCAGGTGCGCTTCTTGGGGGCCTCACCTTTAACGCCGGACCAATACTTTTCGCCGCTTTCCTTAGCCGGGCCAGGATCTGGGGATCTCTCTACAGGAGCTGACGCAGGCGCTTTGTCCACGGGGGCCCCTTGCGCGGGGACGAAGGATTCGGACGCCCCGCCTGTAACAGCGGAAAGCGGATCCACGAAGCTCGCCGCGGGCTTAGACGCCGCGGGAGAGTTAGAGATCAACGAGCGCTTGCGGCGCTCAGGAATTTCACAGCGATGCCCGCACGCCTCTCGGATCATCTCCGTAGTGACCTCCTCCGCGTAGCTGTTCACCATGTATTCCACTTGTTCCTCGTAGGTGGGGAAGTTCCAGTTGTTCGGGTCGCACAGCGGGAAACGCTTCGCGAGGACATCATCCGTGATGGTCGTCTCCTTTGGACGATCGTCGAGGTATCCCCGAGACTCGGTCAGGCACAGCACGTTTGTCTCCGTGTTATCCTTGGCGTCAACCTTGAATTTGGAGACGTGAAACGGAAGCGCCTTCTTAGGGTTGGTGGGGTCTCCGATGAGATAGCGCGGGTAGTTCGGATCACGAGGCTGCGCGTTACCCTCGTGAAGCCATCTGAGCTGCTCCACGACGTAGGAGTGCGCCGTGCCGGTGTAGAGAAGGACCTGCATACGCTTTTCCTTGTTCTTGTTGTCGCTCCCGTAACCGAGAGAAACGTATCGCGACGATCGGTTGGGAACGAGAGCGTCGGTGCGAGCGTCAGGCTTGGACAAGAAGAAATCTTTCTGGTCTTTGGTGAACTCTTTGTGAAACCTGACCCAGGTTTTGAGATCGTCGAATGCGTCCGCCAACTGATCGCGACCGCATTCGCCTCCGCCGATCATGTTTCCTCGGTTCTGAGGGGACAGCCAGTGCTCCTTTTTCTCACCCAAGAACGGGTAGACGATGAGGGGGACCGCCCAAGAAGACGGAGCGAAGTGCCTGCCGTCGTGCGCATCGGTGACATCAGTCCAGCACGGAGCGACGGATGTAGGGAAGGCCTGGTCCTCGGTGTCTAGGTTGTAGTAGTCGTGCGAAGGGAGGATGATAGTGTCAAGCTGTTCCTTTACGGAGCCGGCGCCGATCATCTCGATGCTGTAGCCGAGTCCACGAAGTTTCTTTGAGAGCAGCGGGCGATAGTCGCCCTCTCCCCAGATCTTAGTTTCGTCGGTGATTGGAATAAATTTAGCCATAGTAGTATTTTTTTTAGATGGAAAGGGCAGACGTGAATGTCCGCCCTTTCCGGTTGTTTTGTTAGTCTGATTCTGAAGCGATTGCCTGGGCGTCGACTGCCTGCGAAGAGACCGAAGCAGCCTTAGCTCCGGGCTTTATGCGAACCTCCATTGTGTTCACGCCTACGCTTACGACAGTTCCGGATGATCCGATCTTTGTTCCGGCCGCGAATTCGGTCTCGGCGTTGATCAAAGCGTCCAGGTCTAACACGAGCTTTTGCAGTAAAGACGCGGTCGTGTTAGGTGGGGTTTTAGTGATGCGACAGACCGCACCGTCTAAGAGCCACTCGACGACTACGGTCTTGTTTTCGACCTGCGACAAGGCCACCATTTTGTGCGCTAGGACATTCTTGGGTATGATATCGATACCGATGGCCCTGGCTTTATCGTTGTCGTTGTTGTTGAGGTGCACGTTAAACTGGTGCTTCAGCAAAATGTCCAGACCGTCGGGGGCCTCCCCTTCTTCAGCACTACCCGCCGCATACAAGAAGAGCTCTTTTGTAGTCGGGTAGTGACACTGGTCGCTTCGAACGTTCGCAAAAGACAGGAGCAGGGTCACAGCTCCGGTTTTGCGATTCTCTCTGAATTCAGGAGCGGTGATGCGCTGAGCTAGCATGCGCTGCGCTGTCTTTCTTGGTTTAATGATCATTACGATGAGAGTCCTTTTCGAACTCGGATCGTAGATTGTCAGCTTCCTTAGAAGCATTCAAGTGTTTTTGTTGAATTTCCTCAACTAAATCTAAGTTACGACGAGTGGGTATGCGACCATCCCGACAAAACCTCTCATGCTCAAGGATAGGAGTAGACACTGCGGCCGAGTTGCACTTCGGGCAGTCTGCTATGTGGTAGTGACGCATTCTCTCAAACACGAAGCCAGTTTTCTGCCTGCCGGGGGTCATGAAACCCATGAGAGACTTGCACCCAACGCACACTATGCGAGGCATGTTCTCAAACTCGACTCGGCATTCCAAGCACATGAGCTCCGGGTAGTTCACGATCCCGCTGTACCAAGGCCTAGTGCTCTCGGTCACGTTCAGCTGCTTACCGCACAAGCACGAAGAGTAGCTAGACAGGTTATTCTGGGGGGTGCTCAGCTGCTTAAGCATCTCGGGCGTTACTGCGGGGAGGTCCATGCGTGCACCTTAATTCGCGCTAGGTAAAGAAGTCAACAGCGGGAGAGTTGTAAGCTCTCCCGATGTTGGATATATTTGGTTGGTTGGTTGGTTGCGCCTAACTGTAACCAGTCAGGCTCGCTACGAAGGCAACGCCTCCGAGACACGCAATGGTTGGTAGCCAGGATACGGCCACGGAAGCGATACCGCCAAGAGAGGCGGCGACGGCGGTGGCCGCGAAGGAGACTGCGCATACAAGGAAGGCCGCAAAAGCAACCGCCGAGAGCGCACAGACGAGCATCATAAGAATGTCCATATCAAATTATTATGACGCAGTCGTAGTCGTAATTGCACGTCTACCTTCCGGCGAACATCGTGATGTCCGCGCAGTTCTCCAGCATGTTGTGCTTAGCCGACGCCGGGCGGTAATCCCGGGACTCGAGTTCTTTCTTCTCTGCGCCCTTTGGTGGGGTGGACCATTTGTAGACGATGTCCGTGTCGATGGAGAACTTCAATAGCCGCCCATCGTAGTCCCACGTGTTGTGATCGCACATGTAAACCTGGTGCAGCCTGGCTACTAGAAAGCGCTCTTCCGGCGGGCACATCGTAACCACAGAGTCATACAGGCACGTCATGCCGCGCGCTTGTAGACCAAGACGCCGGTAAGCCTCCCCCAGCATGCGGCAGGCCCTAGCGGCGGTAGCTCCAACTGACTCCTGCAAAGGGTAGTTACGGAGCTCGCGACCCATCGACGACTCTAGTGAGTTTCTCACCCTCCAGTTAACACCAGACCCAGCGCTATGCGTGAGGCAGTGGCGTATGCGTCCCGACTTCGCACGATACATTCCGTGCGTCTTAGGTATGGCTGCCATCTCTTGCATGAACTCCGTAGCCCTAGGCTGCCGGGCCTCAATCATGTCGAGCCCCTTATCGCCAGTTCCTGGTTCAGGTTTGATGCCCGTGTCGGACTCGATCTTTCTTTCGATAGACCCGGCCGACGCGCCGTAAGCGGCGCTGTTCGAAACAAGAACTCCGGAACACGTAAACCTGTGTCGCGGTCCAGCATCTAGGATATCATACGTTTGCGCTTTCCCGCAGATGAACGCGCGACACGCCGCGTCAAGGTCTCCGCGCCCGACAACCTGCGCCTTTTTGGAATTTCTGGAAACATCGGGCAAGATGCTGAGCGGGCCAGCGGACCTGACAAGCGTAAGCGATCTGGCGCAAGCCTCTTCTAGCCTGCACTTACCGATTTCTTCCGTCCAGACTTCGTGCAGCCTTGTTGCTCGAAGTCCTTGATACTTGATGATTTCTTTGACTCCTGTATTGACGACGCCCCCATGACTTACCCACTCGACGCCGTCCCATAACAGATCGTCAAGAGAGACCGACTGCAAAGCTACGACGCCACGGTCGCGGGTCAGGACTTCAGAGTCCTCCGCGACGCAAAACCCAATAGCCTTGGCCCCGGTCCTCTGCACCTTCTCGTTCATCATCTCGCGACCTTTATCGAAAGTCGCTTCGGCAAGAGACCAGTGGGTGTCATACTTGGCTTTCTTCAGATTGCCAAGTGAGTCGCGAGCCAGCATGTCTTCAGTGACAGGTCCCAGCTTCTCCCCGTCTTTCCAGACGTTCATGATGAAGTCTGGGTCCCGCGCCTCGACGGGAACGGGAGACTTTTCAGAAAACCCCACGCGTACCGACGACGCGCCGTAAGGGTTGTCGCTGTTCAGGTAAGCCCAGTCCGGGTCAGGCTCATACAGGATGCGCATCAAATCCGCGTCACCAGATATGATAGCGAGCGCGAAGCTCTCCGCAGCGCTGTAGTCGCTCTCCACAAAGACCATACCATCCGGTGCCGTAACAACGGACCGTATAGAAGGTAAATCCTCAGGATCTTTATCCACCCATTGTAGTAGGTCTTCTGGGAGGTCACCCTCCTCGTGTGCTTCTTTTATAACTGCTCCTATAGACTTTGATATTCTCTTGTTTACATATGCGGGCCAGTTCAGCGTGTTAGGCATCCATGACCGGGTTCTCGTTGTGTTCAGCCTAGCTCGTTAAGCTAAGCCCGCCACGTTTGGTGACAGCTGCAGTTTATTTATTATGTCTGCAGACCAGACTATATCATGACCCGACGCGTGCCGGGTCCCTACTATTTCGAACCACTTGGTTCTACTCCCTTTCGGGATAGTCGTTGCACGTTCCGCCATGCGGCGGCTTCGCTCAGGATTGCCTTCGAAAAGGGTTCCCCTGAATTAAATAGGTTTGCTTTAATCATTACTGATTAAAGGGGCGAGTTTTAGACAAACTAATTCGCGGACCTCGGCAAAGGTGGCGCGATAACGGATTCGGATAAGTTTTAAGCCGTTCTCCTTGGCGTATTCATTCTTTCTTCGGTCGTGCTCTTTCAAGTTCTTAGTGTCGAAGTATGTGTCAGGTCCTTCTTGGTAATGCTGCTCCCCGTCTGCCTCTACCAAGGTTTGACAACCTGCGATGTAGAAGTCGTAGCGTAGAGGTAGGCGCTCGGACGCGCCTAGCAGTCCTCTAAGTTTAGGTTATTCACCTTACCCCGCTCTGCGGGCGTGCACACCCCGCAATAGCGCTTCTGCCGCATGACAGCGGCACTTACTTCTGTGAATGTGTTGCCGCACATCTCACAATCTTTCTCTAATACTTCCATTACAGCACCCTAAGCGGATGCTTTTGTTTGTCTACGAAAATTTTCACCCGTTTCCGTTGTTGATAGCTGACCGTGTATCCTGCCGTCACTGGCAAGCCACGAGTGCAGTCCGTGCTCCTCTGTTGTCGTATCTCCCGTCTCCGGGTCCTCGTGGCTCGACGCCTCCTTCAGGAAGGCCTTAGCGATGTTACCGACGGCGTTGAGGTCCAGCAGTTGATCCAGCGCCGACAACTGCTCCGATAGGATCGACAGCGTCTGCTTGTCTACCGCGGGGGTGTAGACCTTCTGACGTTCTGGGGGAAGCTCCAGCACCTTGTCCCACGCCATACTTGGCAGGCCCGCCGCTTTCTGGTTCGTCGACTTGATGGGTTCGAGACCTTCGACGGTAAACAACCACCTGCGCATCTGGTCCGGACTTCGGATGTTGAACTTCTGAGAGTCCACGAAATGCCGCAGCAAAGACAACCAACTGGACATACCTTTGGAGTCTCCCCCTGCGAACAGGAGCTCCTTTACTTTCTGAGCGATGGCATTCTCATCTTTTCTGGTGATGTCTCCCTTCATGTTCTGCAGCGCCTTGAAGCCCAACTCTCGAACAATGCGGTTCTGTAGCTTGTTGGCGGCCTCCTCGTGGATTCGCCTCTGTAGTTTGACCTCAAGCTTATCTCTTGCGAAGGCAAACAGAACCCTCAGGTCGTCCAGCATGGGGACGTCCACTGGTAGACCCAGCATCGTGAAGTCTGTGAAGACGTCAGTCACGAACGGGTTAAACAGGTTCACGTAGTAGTCCCATAGCGTTTGCGCCTCTAGTTGGCGCCTGATAAGCGGGTAGGCCCGAAGGGGGGCGATGACGTCCCGAGCCCCGTAAGGGTGCAGGATCGCGCTAGGGACGAAGCCGTAGCCGCCTTTTACGAGGTCTTTGTTCTTACGCTTCCACATCACGAGCGCTTGATCATACCGACCGAGGGTCGTGTATTTCATCCCGATGCCGCGCTCTAACCCTAACTCGCTCGATTCGTCACACGTCTGCTGGGCGAACTCGGTGTCCATCTCGCAGCGCTGATACACCGTGATGCCTAGCTTGTGATGCATCCACGGGGAGTCGGCAGCGTAGTGGTGCCCGATGTACTTGGCGTTGATACGAGAGAGCATGTCCGCGAGAGGAGCCCCTACAGCCTTGTAAGCTTTGGCCTCTACCTCGTGGCGACTCTCGTTTCTCCCTCGAACCGCGCGCACTAGAGCGTCCGTGCGCGACATGGCACGCCGGACGTGCTCGGCGGGAGAACAGTCATCGGCGTTTTCCGAGTGCTTGTCTATCATACGACTGAAAAAGTCACCCGTCTCCAGAAGCTGAGGTGCCGGCGTTTCTCTAGTCCAACTATGCTCGTCTCGTCTCACCCACCCCTCCTCGCCCTCCGGAGGGTCGCCGTCGGCCCAATTCTCGATTATCGCTTTCGAGATTGAAGGTTCGACATTTTTAGGAAAGGGAGGTGACAGGTCCGGCGGTAGATCCGGCGGCGCGTCCGGGTGGTCGAAGCTCCACTCGTTCTTCTCGTTACGGAACTCAATTACGACCGCGTCCCTTTCAGACCAGGCGAACTGTATTGTTCGCAGCTGCCCGTCGATGTGCGTGCGGCCGTGCCACTCGCAGTCAACGGCGAGCAGAGGGCAGCCATCGTCCGACCTTATACCGGGCCACTCGTCGGCACCCTGGGACTCGGGGCAACCGTTGGCAAGGTCCTCGATGCGCGCGATCCAGTCCTCGAGGTCTTGCTCGTTACGCAGGACCTCGTAGTTGACCTGGTCGTTTGGTATGACTCCGGTCCTCAGGATGTCTACGCGCCGAGCAATCTCCTTAAAGTCCACCCGGAACGTCTCGTAGAAGTCTGGCTTAGTGACCAGCGTGAACGGCGCGTGCATCAAATAGACGTGCGCTTGATGGTCTTCGGACCAGAACCAGCAACCGTGACCGTCTTTGAATCCGATCTTTTGATCCGACACCATGTCGTAAGCCGGCTTGCCCATGCAGACGATAATCTTCGGCTTAACGCGTCGGATTTCGTCCTCTAGGACGGGGAGGCCCCACTTCAGTATCTTGGTGGCTGGCTTTGCTCTCCTGGCCTTAGGGAGGAGCCACTTGCACACGGCAGTGAAGTAGCACGTGTCCATGTCAATCCCGGCGCGTAAGGCTACGTCCCGGATAAGCCCGGTGGACCCTTTCAAGTATTCCGCCGGCTGGTTAATGCGAAACCCGAATTTGGTCTCGGCTTGATTAGTCGCTTCGTCGTCCTCCACGGAGGCCGTCACGAACATGACGTCGTATTGCTCCTGCCCCAATACGGGGGACCGACCGGCGACGTAAAACACGTCATCGATGTGGCGGCTTACCTTCAGTGTCTTCGGGGGCGCACCGTCGTCATACGGGGGTTCGACTTCGTCCTGCGCGAACCCCCTTCGTCTGTCGCTCATGATTCAGTCTTACTCGAATTATCCCGCATGACGTTTTCCGACTTGGGGAGTTCCTCGTTTCTAGCCCGCACATACGCGCTCATAAAATTACGAGGGGGCGGGCACCCCGCGCGCAAGTATTCAAGCTCCTCCTCCTCAAATGATGAGAAGTCGAACTTCGCCACGTCGTTCTCCGCCTCTGAGTTGTTAAGCCGTTGCAGCTCGTCCTCCACCACTGAGTTGTTAAGCCGTCGCAGCTCGTCCGCGGCAGCCAACAAGCAGTGAGCGCCCTTTCGAAGGTCGCCCTCTAGGTCAGACTTGACGCGGAAGGCATATTTCATACCGTCGCATCGCCTGGCATCAACGAAGGCGTTGCCGCTCGACTCCATTTTCTTCTGGGCGTCCCAAGGAACTCCTACGCCGCTCCCGTAATGCTGGGGCGTTTCCGAGGAGGGCGCGCACTCCCCGTATTCTTCCGGGGCGACCTTTTGGACATTCTCATCAGCTAATTTCGACGAGGGCGGATGCGAGCAAGAATCGAAAATGGCTTTAATTTCGCGGCTCTTGGCCTGCTCTAACCGCTTTTGTACAGCGCGGCGGTGGTCGATGAATGCCTGGAAGATGACGTCTTCTGACGCTGACTTAATTTGTTCTTTGTTCATTATATTATTTTTTTTGTTGGCGCACTTTCCGATAGAAATCGACAGCGTGCGGATCTGTTTTCACTTCAAAGTTAGAGCTCGTAAGGACAAGTCCCCGAGCCGTTCGCAGCCTAGACATGCCGACGTAAGCCTGACCAGCTGCAAAAACAGAATCTAGGTGCACGATCGCCCTGTCCAGCGACATACCTTGAGACTTGTGGAGGGTGATAGAACTCGCTGGTATTAATGGGAACTGCTTCAGCACCGGGTAGCGGTGCGTCAGGGATTGCTTGCCGTCGATAACCACAGACATCATTTCGTCCCGGTCTTCCTTGTCGTTTCGAGTGTATACGAACCTTGGGAGGTAGATCAGGCGCGTCCCGCTTGGTTTATCTTTGTCCGGCACCTCAACATAGACGCAGTATTTGTCGTCGTCCTCTCGCATCGCCGCTGGCGGACCTTCCTGCGGCGAGCTGTCTGGTGGCGGCCCGTAGCCCTTGATGACGCCTCGGGTTCCGTTGAAATACAATCCCTTGCTATGGTTGACAGTGAAGAGCACTGGGGTCCCGATTCGAAGGTCTAAACTGTCCCATAGGTGGGAACGACTACCGACCAGCTTGCTTCTAGCCTTTGAGACCGTATCGTCCGCCCACCTCATCTGCTGCTCTAAGACAACGAAATTCGGAGGGAAGGACTTGGTCGGTGCCGGGAACCTCCCCAGGGCCTGCGCGTTAAGATCCTTGCACTGCGCGTTGTGGGAAACCAGGAAAGAGTAGTCCGGGACCTCCTCCATCGTTAGTGTCCGCACAAAGCTCTGAACGTAGGCAGGATCGACCGGATCGCCCATGCGCACCTTGTTGAGAAACTCCGCAAACTCCCTGTCGGCTTGTCGGAATATCTTCGTGAGCTCTATGGTTTGCACGTTGGCGTCAGACCACACCGGAGCGAGGAAGGCCCAGTCTGGGGCGTGGCGCGGTTCGCCCTTTTCCACGGGAGGCGCCTGACAAAAGTCGCCCACATGGATTAGCTGCACGCCGCCGTAAGGAAGGTCCTTTTCTCGAACTCGACGAAGCATGAAGTCGATGTAGCCGAGTAGGCCAACGCCGGCAGCCTGAGATACTTCGTCTAGGATCAGAACCTCCAGACTACGGAGACGCTTAAAGAGCGGCGTTCTGATTCTCGGCTTAGTCGCCAGATTGTCCGCCCAGCTATCGTAGGAAGTCTCGTAGACTTTGAGTATTCTCTCCGGTGTCAGATCTTGCGGGTGCGGCTCCATCGGAGAAAACCGAATCGTCGAGGGGAAGATTCCGAGGTATGAGTGCACTGTCCGACCTCCCATGTGACTACCGGCGATGCCGGTGGTGGCGCAGACCCCAAACATCAGACCTCGGTGGTCAAGCTCAGGTATGATGACGTTGTTGATAAGTGCCGTCTTACCGGTCCCGGCTCCTCCGGTAATAAACACGTTTTCGTGATTCTGGAATATTCGAATCATCGCGTCTCGGTGCTCATCGGTTATCTCAAAGTCCTCGGTCTGGGATCCGTAGGCCTTGAGCCTGTTCTCTAACTCCGGTGTCGATACGTTGACGCGGGTCTTTTCTCTTGCTGCGCCTGATGAACCAGCATCACGCTGGCTATCAAGGAATTTTTTTACTTCTGGGCTCATGTTATTTTGTAATGACTGTGTGTTTCGATCCTACTTTTCCATAGGTGTGCTTGACTCCTTCTTCTCGCATCCTCTTCATGGCGGAGCTCCCCTCGGACCCCTTAGGCTGCATTCCGTGAATCAAAAGAGCGAAAGATCGACCGTTACCGCGAGCGAGAGAGTCGTCGTGATCAATCTCCAGTCCGAGAGCGTCGGCCTCATCCGGGTGGTAGACGACTTTAGCGCTTCTGAGGTTGTTCCCCTCGATCATGGCGTCCCACTTTCCTCCGAGGGATGCCGTTAGAATGAGGTTCTCAGGAACAACGTCCCGGTTCTTGACCCACACGGGAAGGTTCTTGGTATAGGCGTAGAACAGACGCGTCGGATTCATCTCGGCTGCTCTTACCCAGGCTAGGAAATAAGCTTGGCTGTAGAAGTCCCCGTCCGCGTGAATGCGGATGTTCTTGAACTTTTCCTTCGGTAGGGATTTGCTAATAAGCGCGGCCATGCCCACGGTGGTTTTGGCCTTCTTTAGTCGGGCCAGGTTAAGGTCGACCGATCTTCGAACGCCGGGGAACGCGGCCTCTAGGGAAGCTGCGAAGCATCTGAACTTGGCCTTAGGACCGTCGACGAGTTTATTTGCGTCGCGGTCGAAGTGCGCCAGGCAGTCGCAAGCCCCGGGGCACGTGTAGCCGGCGGGGAGGGAGAAGGCCGCCGTGTTGCTCTTGATGAGCTTAGCGTTCTTCAGGTTAAAATAGAGGTTCTCAGGATCAGTAGGTTTGATTTCTGGGAGGTTTAGTTTGTTGAATGGATTTGACATGGTATTTTTGTTTTTATGATCCGCGCAAGAATGCTTTCTTTGCGCGGGAAAGGGTTATTTGAAATTGCGCCGGAGTCATTGACCCCAGGTCTTTACCCGCGGGTATTTGAAGCTGCAGCACTCCCAGGAGAACTGGGGCGCGATGCTTTGCTTCCATAAGAGTCTTATTAATCTTGGCGGTAGCCTCCCGTCCCGCCCTATCCGAGTCGAACGCGGAAAAGACAATGTGGAAGTTTGACGCGATCTTTGCGGCGTTGTCTTGGCTAAGGGATGAGCCTAGGATTGCTAACCCCCCGGGTCCTACGCGTGCGGCGTCGAGCGGTCCCTCGCAAAGGACAACCCAAGGGTGATCTTCCCCCGAACTTACAGTTTTCTGCATCGCGGCGTCCCACCCCATGATGCTACGGGCTGAGTGTTTAGCCGTCCGGTATTTGGAGGGTTTAAATTTAGCACCTCCCGTGGATGTAAGCTCGTCGAACGGGGCGATAGGCATCCACGGAGAAGATGGATTAGCACGCGTGTGCGTCCGGCTCCACAGGTATCCCCACGATCCTTCCCCGTCCGGTATGCACTGGAATTCTCCCGATAAACCCCCGCGCCTGGTGTCCCTCTCGACTCGCGCGGCGTCCTTGGTGGGGAAGTAACCTCCCGCGTAAGGGTGCAGCATGTATTTGATGTAATCGTTCTCTTTTTCTATGACTCGGGCCTGCCAGGTCATAGGTACCCCATCTATGATGCTGTAGAAGATGACCCGGTTCTGCGGCGTGTCTCTCCACCCACCCGGCATCCTGCGATAAAAGATATTCTTCTCGCCGTGCGGAAATTCCTTAGTGCAAAATATGCAACGAAACTGTTTCTCCAGGTCCTTGATGTCGTAGTTTCGACGCCTCAAATAATCGATAGCGGGGTGGTCGTCGGGAAGGTCCGACAACTTGATGCCTTCTCCGGGAGGTGGCGGGCACATCACTCCGGTCTTTTCGTCCTCTATCCAAAAAGATTCTCGATCAGCCCCGCCTACCTTACCTGAGACTCCGGCGTTGGTTCGAATATCTGGGTGCCTAGATTCGACCGTGCTCATGTTCAGAAGATCTTGTATCGGGAACCGGTGCGGCGACCGGCTGGACCTGGTTCGCATACAGATCGACGACCCATACTCGTTCTTCTTGCCTTGATTCAGGGCGTCCATGATCGTCGTCGGTAAGAATATGTTCTTTTTGACCTTCTGGAACTGCTCACCGACACCGGCGAGCATACTGAGATTGATAGAATACTTAGGTTCGTCTACCTCTCTCTGCTTGTGGGTGTGCAGGCATTCCGGGCACGGGATGGCCAGGTGGTAACCGTTCGCCTCCCGCGACAGAACTCCAGCGCACCCCTGCGCTTCTGTTATTCTCTTGGCCCATGACTTAATTTCGGGCGGGGCGTGCAACGCGCTTTCGTTTGTTTTTACTCCTACTTCGTCGCTCATGGTGCCTCGGGGGTTTTGTCGCTCATTTTTTCCCTGACATATCCCCAGATGCTGCGCCTGTAGTAATCCGCGCGCTCCGCCCCCTGCGTGCGTGCTAGGATCCACCTGCCGCGCCTCGCGCTTATGGTTTTTATTCTTCGGAATCCGTTACCGCGAAAGTTTTTACCCTCCGTGTCTACCACGTCGTATCTCGGCGGGTCGTAGTGCGGGGCTGTTACGCCTGCGTAGAATCCCACGGCCCAGTGGTCCTGCGGGTTTCCGTCTCTGTATTTTGTGGCGATAACGTAGTCGCCTATTTTTATTTCTTTCATGTTTTCAGTGTTTGCAGGTTTCGCCCCACGTGTTTGCGAAGCCGAGCGCGTCGGCGTTTACCCAGTTCCTAGCTTCTGATCCGTCTCTGCGCCTGCGCACCCAAAGGTTTATACCTCCATGATTCGCCGGACAGTCCGGGTCGCTGGTGATGCTCTCAATCTCATCCGCAAAGGGCCCCCCGCGAAGCTCAAGTTCTTCGCCGTGCGTCTCCATGAGTCTAGGGACGTGTTTAATCTCCTCGGGCGTGAGCATGTGCAGCGGTATTAGCGGCAGATAGGATCCATCGGAGTCGAACTGCTCAGCCTTTTCCTTGATCACGCAGTAGACCTTGTAGGCGTCCGTCGGAGAGATAAGACTCGGCTCTTCCGCGTGAGACTCTGCTGCCTCCTCATACTCGCTCACGGCCTCCTCGGCGCTGAGCGGCTCCGGCTCCGTAGCCACACTGTAAGCGCGCGTGGCGTTACCGATCTGGCACTGAGCCACTCCTACCATCTCCACCAATTGTCCTCGCTCTACCAACCTGTCGACCAACCCATTAGTCAGACCGGGCGTCGCTCGGATAGCGCCCCTTGAAAACTTACCTCCGCGGTCCCCAGCAAGTTTAAGCGCCGCAGCCAATGCGCCCTCCATTTTGGCTTCGCTCCAGAAGGCCTCCGTGGCTTTCACGGCGTTGGCCGCCCTATTCTCTAGGAGGTGCAACCCGCTGGAGAGTTCGAAGATCACACGGGCGAACTTCTTGGCCGCCTCGAGGTGATACTTGTTCAGCTCAATAGACGGGGGGCACGTGTCACCCGTCATTAGCTCAAGGAACGCCAGCGTCATAGCGGCGCGACTGCCAAACAGTACGCAGACCTCAGCTGACGCCGGTGCGTCCTCGCATGAAAATACTTGGTTATCGGTTAGGCCGCCCTCGCGGTCCGCCAGATCCTCGACTCCCCACGACATCATGCTGTCCCACTCCTCCCGGCAGTCCGGGTGTATCGTCACCTTGATGCGGTCCTCAACGGGATCCTTACCCCGCACGAAGACGCGGTCCATCAGTGACAGGATCTTGCGGGGCTCGGTCACGTAAGCTTTACGAACCTTCCGCGTCGGGATAATCACGGCGCTGCCTGCTATCACGCTCCCCGACGTCGTCGTATTTACGCGATCTATTAGCTTTTCCGCAGTGCTGTGATGGCAGCTGCAGAAGTGGTTGAAAGCGGACGACTCCCCGTTGAGGGTGTAAATTAACGCACCACCGGTATTATTTGATCGTATGAGTGCCTCGTCGGTCGTCCCCTCGGTGAGTGTGACCCAAGAAAAATCGTCCGCTAGCCGAGCGCTCGCGCACATGGACGCAGAAAGTCGACTGCCGACTTGATCCACGTAAGTAAAGGCACCGTAAGTCGATCTCTTCAGCAGCTCAACTAGCGTGGATTTACTAGTGTTCTCGGCTTTCCACGTCACGCTTTGAAAACTACCCGCAGACTCCTTCAACTCATTGATCGACTTAACAAGAGTTGGGTCCGGGGAGTCGAAAGGGTTGCTCTTAAGAAACCCCTTGAGCTTGGCCTCCATCGACGCAAGTTGCTCTTTTATCTGAGCGTTTTGCTCGTTGTGAGCAAGTCGAAACTTAGACTCGGCCTCTTTGAATGTGCCCATCGAGCTGGACGGTAAAGCGGACGTGAAAACCATACCCCGCGCAGCCGGGAACGGTGATACATACCCACGCCCTAACGCCGAATGGACGAGAAGAAGCTCGGAAAGTAGCGACGCCTCTGCGTCGAGATTGTGGTTGTTTTTCATTTTTGGTGTTTGAGCGTTAGCTCCCGTGGTTTGTTAATCTAAAGCATGATACGAACGCACCCCACGCGGGTTTTTATCATGTTGCTGAGTAATCCTTAATCCACACCACTGGGGAGCGTCAAACTAAAACTCACAAAGTGTCATTACTTGTTGACCGGTCGTCGATCGCGGGACTATAGTCCGCCCAGAAGGTGCAGCGCTTTACTGGTTAGTGGTTTGTTACAACTTTTTGGTTTCACGCGCCACCTTCACCCCACCTTGAAACGCCGACTTGGATAATACCGAGTCGGCGTTTCTGTTTAAAAGAAGAACGAACCGGGGCGATCGTTGCACAACGCAAAACCGCGTTATTGGTGAAGCAACGGCTGTTGCATTTACGTAAGTCCATAGTAATCAAGGTCTTAAACGTTGTAAAACCACAAAACCCGATCCCTACGTGCGTGTATGCGTATTATTGTTTTTCTACGCGGAGGATCGGGTTTTGTGGTTTTACAACGTTTAAAGAACTACACGACAGTGCGTTATGAAGATGTAATATCCGTTGCTAACGCGTTTACGTGAAAACGCACCTACAAACATTACCCCGGAATCGACTACTTTGTAATGTCTGTGTGATTACTTTGTAAATATTCTTTGCGCATCCGGTAGACTAGGGACCGAGACACCCCGGGCAGTTCCGTCTTGCTACGCCCCTATCTAGGTCGAAGTCCGTGAAGCTGAATGCCCGGCAACCCTTGCGATGCGGTTTAATGCTCCCAGCAGCCTCTGCACGGAGCCGCGCGGCTACATTGCTACAAACTCCGGTCTCAGCCATGATCTCTGCGTGTGGGCGCCCTCACTACTCCCGGGAAGTATGTCAGTTCGAGACTCGTCGATCTCGTGAGATTTGCGAGTCGGCGTTTCTGTTTAAAAGAAGAACGAACCGGGGCGATCGTTGCACAACGCAAAACCGCGTTATTGATGAAGCAACGGCTGTTGCATTTACGTAAGTCCATAGTAATCAAGGTCTTAAACGTTGTAAAACCACAAAACCCGATCCCTACGTGCGTGCATGCGTATTATTGTTTTTCTACGCGGAGGATCGGGTTTTGTGGTTTTACAACGTTTAAAGAACTACACGACAGTGCGTTATGAAGATGTAATATCCGTTGCTAACGCGTTTACGTGAAAACGCACCTACAAACATTACCCCGGAATCGACTACTTTGTAATGTCTGTGTGATTACTTTGTAAATATTCTTTGCGCATCCGGTAGACTAGGGGCCGAGACACCCCGGTCAATTCCATGATCTTTTTAGTGCTCAGGGACTTCCAGTCTAGGTCGAAGTCCGTGAAGCTGAATGCCCGGCGACCCTTGCGGTGCGGTTTAATGCTCGCAGCAGCCTCTGCACGGAGCCGCACGGCTACATTGCTACAAACTCCGGTCTCAGTCATGATCGACCTGTATGAGGCCGTCCAGTCCGCTCCCGGAAAGTCTGTCAACCGAAGCCGCGACGCTCGCTCCAGTTTGGTAGGGCGCATGCCGTTAAAGCTGTGCCGTATGCCTATGCGCCTCCTCTGAGATTTTATAGAATCAGTGTCGCGCCCACGCAACGCAGAGAAGGCAAGAACGATAGCCGGCACCGGGCACGTAAGGAACTTGATTTCCGATGCTGCCCAATTATTCATACCGCCGAGCGTTTTGCGACCACTTCAAATCTTTGATACCTGAAGTTCCGGGTTAGCTCTACGTAATCTCCTTCGCCCTTGCGAGCTTTGCACACGCAGAAGAACTGCTTGTCAGGAGTCATCTTCTTCGGCATGTCAGCGGTCCCGGCTAGCGCTGCTTTTACGCCTTCTTTGTCGAGCGTGTTGGTCAGTCCTATAACGGCGACCATGTTCTTTCCGATGCCCTTTGATATTCCGATGTCGCTAATACCCAGCGTAGACTTTAGCTGTGCGTCGTTAACGGCCTGCGCCAATACCAGAACGGGTATCCCGGTGTTGTAGGCGAACTGCACGCACCCGTTGGCGCTAATTTCCCAAGCCATAGCCCTTTCTGACGTTCCTCCCTGTCCGCCGAGGTCGGCGACAGATCCTAGCCAGTCGAGGCACAGCCACGTCGGAAGTTTTCCGATTTGATTTTCATATCGGAGAGCTTCACGCTCCATTACGGATCGGGCCGACATACCGTCGTCTGCGTTTATTTTCTTGATGCGTATGCGATCCTTTACTATCTGAAGTATCCTGTCGACTTCCTTGAGTCGGAACATGGATTTAGGAGATGAGGCTACCGCGGCGCGTATCTGCGCGAAGTTCTCGCAGTCTTGTATGACGTCAATCGACACCGACGCACCAGCTGAAACGATCCTCACGACGTATTCGCGCGGACTGAGCTCCGTTGACAGTATGAGAGGGTAACCTCCTGAGATCGCCTCGTGGAGGGCGCACTGACCCGCCGCAATAGACTTGCCGCCGCCTGTGCCGCTGAATAGTAGGTAGCACTCTTGGGGGCCCCACCCGCCGTTAAGGCAGGAGTCTAATCCAATGATCCCGGTTGGTCGCCTTTGCACGACCGTCATGTCTTCGCTCTCTATGACCATCAGCATCTCGTCCTCTTCGTCTGTGGACGCGGCCTGCGCGGCGTTTGCTAGGTCGGACTGCATCTGACCAAGCTCTAGCGCTACGTCCGGAACGTCTGCCGCTTGTATTCGCCTAGCGGATCTCTTGGCTCGGACGCCGCCATACCAGGCCTCGAAGTAGGGGCTTATGGTGTAATGCTCTTCCTTAAAGGACGGGTTTTGTAGCGACGCGACGACGGACATGGCGGCCCTTATTGATTCCTCCTCTGCTCCTTCTTGGTTTGCTGCCGTCTCTACGTAAGTGCGCAGCCACTCCGCCGTCGGAGGGGCCGGGACTACCCCGCCGATGACTTGCATCACTTTTACAGCTTTGATCATACCTCCCATCACGAGACCAAACTCCTCCTTTCGGAAGTCCTCCGGTATCAGGGGCGCGGACATTAGAGACGCCCGCCGCAGCGGGTCGTGCAGTATGGCGTGGAGTAGGTAGAACTCGTAGGAATCCCGGTTGTCTGACAACCATTGTGACATTTCTGGATTAAAAGGCATGTTTTCTGTCGTTGAATATTTTAGCGGCGCGCTGGTAGGTAATGTTCCGCATCTCCATCCACAAGGTCAGGAGCCGGCTCTTCTCCATGTTTTCTAAAAGTTGAGGTGACAGCTGCACGACAACTCGAAAATCAAGCCGATTAAGGCCTAGGAGGTATCTGTGCTCCACGGGAAAACTGGAAGCAAAGACAAGGTCTAAACCTGAGTCAACGTTTTGAATGAGGAAATCTTTGTAGGACGCGTCCATGTCATCGAACATGAAGCTTTTGTCCCGGCGATCCAAGATAGACTCGTAGGGAACTCCGAGGCGGTAGCCCAGGGCTTTCGTGAGATACGGCACGGAGTAGAGCATGTTCACGAGAGGACCGTCGGCGTGTCCGTTTTTGCGGGCGTAAGCAAACACGGACTCCATTATCAAAGATCCGTCTATGTCCCAGTCCTCTATGATCTTCGCCATTTTCACCATCCGGGGAGTCAGTGAACTCATTAGTCGGTCTTGGTCCAGATTGCGACGCACCTTGTGCCGCTCCATAATAAGAACCTTCTGATGCACGAAATGTCGCGCCAAGTTGACGGCCTCAGCTTCTGTTCTTTTTTCCATTTCGGTGTGCGTGTGTAGAGATAGCTCTCCGGAAGTCGCTATCTGAAAATCCCGCAAGGCGGTAAGCCCGGCGGTACTCGCGCCATAGACTGGTCGAGTGTTTTACAGATTTAATCCGGGCGTCTCTCCAAGACTCCATGGACATTTCGTTAATTTTATCTAGCCCCAGGGACTTATCAAACTCGTCGGTGGCTACGTGGTATGCGAGCGCCAGAGCCTTGACTACCGCTAGGTTGTCAGAAAACGCCCCCGTAAACTCACACCGCCACTCAACGAAGCATTCTTGTTCGGAGTCGGAAAACGAGAATTGATTTTCGCCCCACATGTCTCCGCCGTCTGATTCTTTGTTCTTATTGCTCATAATTATTTACCCTCCGCGTAAGCCCCCATTACAATGTCGCGCGCCTCTGCGGCGTTCTCGACCATGATGACGTCGTAACCTATGTTCTCATACGCCTTTATTCGGGCCTCGCACTCTCCGCACACCCCTTTGTAGGGCGGCCAAGACCTGTTGTCTGTGTGCTCATCCCGGCAAACCAGCATGAAGTCAAACATCACGCCGTAGTTCTTGTGGGGTCGCGTCTGTAGTAACCGACCAGGCTTTTGGATAGCCGTGGTGTTCGCTCCCCCTCCCGCTAGATTTAGGACAACCCTCAGATCCGGAAAGGTTACGCCTTGGACGTAAATGTTCGACGCCAGGACGCGCTTTGTTTCACCGGAGGCGATGCCCGCGGTTATAGCCTTGCGGTCCGCCACCTTTGGCATCCGCTTCGCCATAGCGATCGTGCCGTTCACCGGCATAGCGTGCTCCATGTAATATTCGGCCTGCTTCTCGTCTTGGATGAACGCCATTGTTTGCCAGTCCAGGGGGATAACCTCGTGGATTATCTTTCGGACTAGCGCCGCGGCTCTAGAAGACCGGGTCAGTAACCGCTGGTATACGATGTTACGCTCGAGCTTAGGACCCGGGACGGTATCTTTAGAGAACGGTATCTTGATGATGATAACTTTGAGGGGAGCTATCGCGCGCTTGTCCACCGCTTCTCTGTAGGTGATGTTGGCTATGACCGGACCGATGACGCCCTCAATGAGCCTGTCCTTCTTGTCGAATCTCCCGGTGAGTGTGGCCCCGAACCCGTATTTACGAGTTCGGTTAAACTTGGCTAGCCGCGGTAGGCGAGTTTCGGAAACTGAGGCGTGCGGCTCGTCAATTATCAGGATGTCAGTGTCGTCGTGGTCCATTTTGTCGAGAGAGTCCATGGAGCATATCGTGATTTCGGGGGACTGCGTGTGATTACGAGACCCTGAGTAGACCCCCTTTACGTCCCTGTGAGGTAGGGTATCTTTGAAGTGGTCGTAAAGCTGTGAGCATAGATCCACTCCCGGCGCCGTCACCACAATCCTAGCGTCGGGCCAAGCGCGGCATATGGCGGTCATGCCGTAAGATTTACCTACGCGTGTCGGTCCGCCTATTAACCCTGAGTCTCCTCGCATTAGGGCCTGCATTATCCAGGGCTTCTGAATAGGCCTAAGGCCGACCATGGCGGCCCGTAGGTTCGGCATCGGTAATATCGCGATCCTGGCGTCTCGAAGATCGAACCGGTGACCCTTGGATATCATCTCCTCCCTTAGTTTATACCAGAACCCTTGGTAGGTTATAAGTCCGGTCTTCCCCTCTACTGTCGTCGCGCCGAACATCGGCGTCTTTCTATTTTCGAACGTTGTTTTACCCTTCTCTTTTACCATCTCTCGATGGTGAAGCGTGAGAAACTCACGCAAGTCGGGATGGTCGGGTATGATGGTCATCGTCCCCTCGTCCCTAGCGGCTTTAAAATTCATAATTAGTTTTTCATGTGATTGGTTTGTGCGCACCCGGAAGCTGGGGGTCGGACCCAGCTTCCGGGTGGCTCTATATCTTAGGCGCGGCCTTGTTTTCGTCGAGATCGTAAGATTCGTTTTTTATTTCGAACCTCCCGTATAAAAACTTACCTCCCCACTCAGACATGCCGAGGCATTCCCCGATGTGACTAAGCATCTCGTCAAACTCTTCTTCGTCCGGCGCTCTCGTAAACCTTCCCATCCCGTCACCCCCTGGGGGAATGTGTTGGGACAGCGTGAACATCATCGAGAACACCTGCCCCGACGGTAGGGACTCGAATTTGTCGATCATCTGATGTCCTCGATCTTTGTATCGACGGTTGTAGGAAGAAGTCTTAGAGACCGAGAAGTAGTGAAGAGGCTGTATGGCGGACGTGGCTACGTCGGCGTATCCGCATGCGTCTCTAGCTTCCAGGAAAGCCCACTCCCACCTATGGAGAGGGGAGCGTATGTGGATTTTTCCGTCGTCAGCCCCCCGGGGTCCCTTCTCGCGTAAGAAGACCCTCTTCGGGTTGCTCCTGTCATTATTCCTGCGCTCGGCAAGCAGTGGGGACAGCAACTTTAGCCTTCTCTCGATTAACATGACGCATCCTTGTGCGGGTCGGTATTTTTAACAAGAGGCAATACGTGCTAGTTAAAACACTCAACCAGCGGGCCCTGGCTAGGGCCCGCTGGTGCGAGATGCCTATTCTTGAATTTTTATTTCGTCCCCGAAGGCGTCTACGAGTTCGGGTGCGTGGTCGCACACAATAATCTGAAGCGTTCCTTCCTCGCCTATCGTTCTGAGCATGTCCGCCATGGACTTTTTAGATTCCTCGTCCAAGTGCGTAGTAGGCTCGTCCAACGCCAGCAGGCCTACGTTCGGCATAACCATAGCGTGGATGGCCCTGAGTGTGGCGACGGCGAGTCTAACCTTCTGGCCCCCGGACATGCGGTTTTGCGGCAACCATACCTCGTCCGGACGGTCTGTCCGAATAAAGTCGTAAGCCATCGCTATGTCGGTCGACGGGGACACCATGAAGTCAGCTCGTGACGCAGCCAGATATCCTGACGCTAGTTGCGCGATCTGTCCAAACTTGTAGTCGATATAGTCAAGTGACGCGCCCTGCGGCTTGAATGTGTCTCGCAAGCGTCCCAGGTCGTCAGCTAGAATGCTCCGTCCCTTCTGCTCCTCAATGCGCAGGTCCATCTCGGATACCTTGGCGTCCGCGTCCTTTACGGCCTTATATGCCGCATCTTTTCGACCCACGGAGGCGTCGTATTCTCTTTGCTGATTTTCTTGATCAGCGACGGCTATGTCGGTGTCGGCCATCGTAATCACGTCGACATCTTGGCCAAACCAAGATCTATCTGTCATTCCAATCTGATTGTCTTGCGCGCTCTCGATGGTGCTAAGTCGATCGTTGGCGCTCTTGAGGTCGGCTGCGGCGTGCCCAAGCCTGTCGATGTCTCTCTCGTAGCTTACCGCGAGGACGGAGGCCTCCGTCATCTTGGACTCGTCGCTGGAGCACCAGACTGAGGCGTTAAGGAGATCCTGCGCGTCTGCGAGCTCCCCCTTAAGATCGGATATCTCGCCGTCGGCTGGTCTCGAAAAGCCTCTAACTTTGTCGGTGCAGCCCAGCAGGACCTGACGCAACCGGGAGTCCTCGTATTGACGGGCGCTCCACTTTTGTTTTGCGGCCAAGAGGGACTCCAGCTTAGACACGCCGGTGGCCTTGTCGAACATCAAGAGAAGCTTCCGCAGCTGTTTGAGGTCTTCGTCAATACGTAACAAATCTCGGGTAGATTCTTTCCACCGCGCCGACGATTCTACCAAGGCTGCGCTGGCCGAACGGAATTTATCACCAGCGAGTCCGCCCTCGTTATTGAGGGCGGCCGCAGACTCCTTTAGATTTTCAATCTCGGTCGTCAAGTAATCCACGCTTGCGTTGTCCGACCCGCACGCCGGGCAGCAAGAGAAAGTCTTTCCGCTCAGTTCTCCCTTTATCTTGGACATCATAGCGAGCTTAGAGTCGACTCGTGAGTAGTCGGATCTAAAGCCCTGATACGACACCTCCAACTCCGCAACTTCCGGGGTGAGCTTGTCTACATTTTCTTTAGCTTCGTCCAGGGACTTCACGGCCTCCGCCCTGCTTAGCATAAGCGACGACTTACGTTCAAGCCCAGCCAGCTTAGCGCTAATGGAATCAATCTCCGGTCCCGGGTCTTCCGTCTCCTCCTGAATTTCCCGCACGGCCTGCTCGGCCTTGTCCAGCTCGTCGTAAACGGCGGACGCTTTCTCGTGTCTGAGTATGGAGTTCTGAGCGTCGCTGTGCTTCTGTCTGGCTTCACGAGCGCGGTCTCGAAGTTCGGAAAGTCTAGACACGTCGATCCTAGTAACCTCCAGCTTGGACTGAAGGTCCGATACCCGCTCCCCTGGTCGCAAATTTGCAATGACTTGCTCAGCTTTCTCGGCATCTCTTTCGGCGGACGCCTGATCGACAAACAAAGAAGATAGTTTGCGCAAGATAATCAGTTCGGCATTTCTTCGGCTCTTACCTAGAAGTTCACGCTCGCACTCTTCGAAGTAGGAGACGGCCTCCTCGTAGGTTAATCTTGCCGCGTCCTTAGCCGGGCCCAGTTCCTGAATAGTCCCTGAAATCTGTTTGCGGTGGTTCTCTACGACGTCACCGATCTTTTCCAGATGTCCCAGCATAAGAAGCCTAGTATAGAAATCCCGACGATCGGTGTCCTTACCAAACATTGACGCCATCTCGCCCTGTCGTATAAACACCGTGGAATTGATGGCCCGCTTGTCAACGCCCAGAATATTAAACAAGGCCTCCTGGACGCCCTTGTCGGAAGTAATCTCTTTGTCTAAGCCCAGCCCGGACAGGGTGCGCGCGCTGGACGTTGCGGTGATCTTGCGGTAGATCTTACCGGGCTTACCGTCAGCGACAAAGTCTAGTGTGACTTCGGCGCGCTTAGGGGGCTCCTCCTCCCCAGACCTCCGGACGAATGCCTTGAGAGGGTCAGGGTGGTCGATGGTGCCGGTGAGTGCGAATTGTATCGCCTGCAGGACTGTCGACTTGCCAGACCCGTTAGGTCCGGTGAGTCCGATGACGTTGCTGTCGAATTCGCTTTGGATGCTTCGGTGGCGTCCGAAGTCTTTGATTTTGATGCCTGTAATTTTAATCATGGTTTTTAGAAAGCGCAGAGCGCTGTATTTGTTTAGGTGAGAGTGCGGACTTCGGCGATGAGTGCGAGCCTGCGCTCTACAAACTCGGACACGACATTGTTGCCATCGCGGTCTCCGCGGTTGAATAGGTCGAGCGCCGTGTCCTGTAGATCAGCGTCGATGTCGGCCTCGAAGCGCTTGCATACAAAATGCTCAACACCAAGATCCTCCCCGTCGATTTTATCAGCTCGGAGCGTGTGGACTTTGACATCCGCAAGTGGGAAGCATTTGATGACGCACCGATGCGCATCGAGGATGGAGTAAACACGGTTTGTGGTCCCAGGAACTTCGCGGCTGAACTCTATGTAAGCCAGGGGATACTCATCCTTGCGAGACTCGAGCTTCTCCGTCAGGGCATCGAGGTCGTCCTCCGTCTTTACGATCGCCTTGATAAACGACCTAGTCGTCAGCGGTATATTGTTATCCAGAGTCATATGCTCGGAGCTGAGACAATACACCGGTAGGGATTTATCTTGAGGCTCGTTGGAGCTGCACATCTCCAGAGATCCCGGGTAGGCGACTGTCGTCAACCCGCCCCCGGGGCGATCTATCTGAACTGCTCCCTGAACGTGAATATCCCCGAGCAACCAGGCCTTGTTCTTTTTTGAGATCGGGAACTCGTCGACTCGTAGTGGGTCAGACTTACCAGCGTAAAACGGCACAACACCATCAACGAAACCGTGATAGAGAACGACGTCCGCCCCTCGGGCGCTTGCTTCGATCTCCGCTATGTTGTGCCGGAACTTGCCAGCGTTGTAGGCGGGAATACCGACGAAAGTGAAACCTTCGTATACTTCGGAACGATCGTCCATCGGTATAATTCCGTCGCTATTTTCCGTGCTGCGGTCTGGGAATAGGGTAGCCAGCCACGTAGGAGTGGAGTAATCGTGGTTACCGGTTATCGCTAGCATCTTCTTTCCTAGCTTTCGTAGTAGGGAGTCTGCGCGTATCAACTGCTTGATCATCTTGGCCGACGGCCTGGAGTTGTCGAAGTTGTCCCCGCATAATACGAAGATGTCGACTACCGGAGCTCCGGCTTTGATCGCACGCAAAAACGCAGTGAAGAAGTCTTCGCTGCGTTTTGGTGTTGCGTATTGGGTGTCGCGCAAGTGCACGTCACCGATGTGTCCGATTAGAATTGAGCTTTTTGTGGTCTTTTGTTGTTCCATGATTGTTGGTCTTTGAATTTGTGAGATACGGCGGCCATCTCGTCTTGGGCCGCCATGATTGTTTTGCGTGCGACTCCGCACACGGCGTCGCACACGGCTTGTCCCTCGACTGAGTTGCGAGGGATCGACACTGGGGTGATGCATAAATGGCGAGCTATAGTGGAATAGCGCATCCATAGATCCACCTCAGAGTTTCTATTCATGAGGGGGTCTCCGTCTTCGTTGAACAGGATCGATTTGGCGATGTTAGCGCGGTCCGTGAACCATAATACGGAGACGCGCTCGTCATTTACGAGAGATCGAAGGACGCCACCAGCCTGGCTGGCCTCATACTTCTCGAGTTCGTCCATCTCTTCCTTTTTGATTTCGCATCGAATGCGAAGTATTTCGTGAAGGCCGTCGAGGAACGCGCGCATTTCTGAACGAGCCACCGTAGACCCGTATGTCGCTCCGAATACGACGTCGTGGCTCAAGACTCCCCGGACGTCACTTTCCGATAGGGAGTCTGGAGGGAGACCCACACGTTCTATGACGGCGGCGTAGGCGCCCCACCCTTTAGTGCACCCACTGCCGTCGGTGTACATGATGAAGTCGTGCTCTTGCGGGGCGGGAGCGTTAAACATCAGGAACTCTTCAGCAGTCGTATCTCTTGGTATCGTCAGGTTGTCCCACCAAGATTTCTCCCGGGGCCACCTGTAACCTTTAGGATCGGTGATCATTGGTTGTCTGACTCCTCCTCGTCTTCTTCGTATTGCTCAGACGAGTCTTCTCCGCTCTCCATAGCCTGAGCGTCAAGGTCTTCCTCGACATCGTCTTTTGTCTTAGCCTTGTCCGGTATCGTGTCGAACTGCATATCACCAAGTTCCTGACCTGACTGCGCCTCAGCTTCGCGCTGGAACTTGTAGGCTAGAGGGCCAGCGATTTTCTGAGCGATCTCGTCTTGGATGATGGTGGATGCGTTGCGCAGCTGGCCGTCCGTAAGCAGGCCGGGTAGCGATGCGCTTCCCGTTGTGCCGGCCATCTTGGTGCTCGCACCTTTCACGAGCCTTATGTCCCAAAATATTCTGACGTCTTTGCTGTCGGCGTCCACTACCGGCTCGTGGAACTCAGCCATGGGCGCCATCATGGCCATCACCTTCTTGATGATGTCTTCATGCTCCTCGGTCTTAGCTGTTGAATCTTTCTTCGACGCTTTCTCTGTTTTCTGTTTCTGCGACAATGGCGTCGCGTTCTTCTGTGCTTTGTTTTTCATTGGTAATTTGTTTGATTTTTTCTCCTTGTTCTCGGGTCCACACGACATAGCCTGACGACCGCGCCTTGGAGAAACGATCCGCTTTCTCTTTTTCGACCTGCTTTGTAGATTTTGATGACATGGATGACTATTCTAATTCTTTCGTTTACGACCTTATCAGCGAGCTTCGTAGAGACCCAAGGCGAAGAGCCGCCGTAAGTAAAGCTCTGCGCAACCTTGACAGCGTAAACAAAGCGCTGCGGGAAGGCAAGGCTTCGCGGTCTGATCTGAGCAAGGCCCAGGCCGAGATAATCCCAGCGTCGGGGTTTAATTTTGGATTCCTGATGGGGTCTTATTTCAAAACTTACCCGGAAGACAAGCCCCTGAGTTTCGTGGACCGCCCGTTTATGTTCGCCATGACCTCTCTAGCGCCCAACAGCGTGGTAACACTGATGGCCGGACGTCAGGTCGGTAAGTGCGCACGCGGAGACACTGAGGTTGATACGAACCGGGGGCGTATGTCTTTGCTGCATATATTCGAGTCAGGGGTCAGTCTTGACTATCCAGGGCCGACCTTAACACGTCAATGATTTCCAAGGACCTGACCAGAACGGCTGATTCCTCAAATTCCTCAGGCTCTCCTTTTTTGAATACGATTGCATCCTTCAGGATAGCCACGAGAGACTTACAGAACGCATGCCTCACCACATCATTGGCCAAGTGCCAGCGAACACGGAGAGACTCGGAGTCTCCTTTGCGGTCACAGCAGGCGTTAACTAGGCTCGTCGTGTAGCTCGTCCTGGATATTGCTAGCCTGGTGGCCAGCGTATTCAAGAAATGATCGGTCTCTAGGGGGAAGCCATTGTCCAGAGTCCTGCGCATGTCGAGGTAGGCGTCCTGCAGCGCGGGGCTTACACGGGATACGTTCACGAACATAGCAAAAGTCCGGCATTCGAAAGACCGACTATCTAGGAAATACATGTGCTCCAGGTCTTTGTCGTCTGAATCCATGACGAAGACCGATAGAACCTTCGCTAGGTTTGCGTGGTTCCCGGCGCTGCAACCGGGACGACTTTCGCTGCTGACTACGAGAACTATATTCTCGTCCATCACTGCGTCCTTGGCTTCCTTGATCAGCTCCTCCCTGTCTACACTTACGTCGTCCTCTAGCTCGCGCGGCATCGGCCCCGATAGAATATCGTTGCAGTAGTATTCGACGAGTCCGTCGGGTCCGTAGACGTCCCACGCATCGACTCCGTGCCGCAGCATGAACTTTTTGTATTTTCCGGAGTGCGCCGCTTGGTCTTTCCACTTTACAGCGGCTTTTGCGGTCTCCCTGTAAACGGTGACGTCGGGACCTTTTGGGTCCGCACTGACCGCTTGAAGAGCGTAAAGCCCCGGAAGGTAAGGCGCGGGACGATCTGTGATATGTTTCTTAACTCTGTTTTTATTTTTTCTTGAAGTCATTAATTAGTTTTGAGGCAGCCCTACAAAAATCAACACACAAAGAAAAATACTTCGTGTGGGATGCGTGATTTTTGCCCAAATCTGCCGAAATGGGGTGTGTCGCAAACAGGGGCCCCTCGCGGAGCGGCCCTGCGTATCCTTGCATATTCATCCGTTAGGATGTGGGGGCCCTCGCCGCCGTAGCTTGCGAGGGTTTTCTTGACGAGTGACAATAACGAAGCTACGAGTTATCTCGTGCTTAAAGAAAGTGAAATCGCGGAAGAGAGGTCGGTGGAGCATATGGACTTAAAGGTGTCCGCCCCGGGTGGCGCAGTCCGCGTCACGCACGTTTGTAAGACTGTCGCAATGACCGTGTGGGAAATTAAGACAGCCCATCACGTCTTACGATGCGCTGGTAAGCATCTGGTGATCGGAGTCAACGGTCCCACGCCTGTTGACCAAATCAGGGTGGGAAGTTTCATAAAAACTGATGCCGGCTACGCGCCGGTCTTGAGCGCCAGGAACACTGGCACCTCCGAAGAGCTGTATGATCTCCGCGTTGATAGCGACGACCACATCTACTACACGGGAGGCATCGCCAGCCACAACTCCACCGGCCTGGGGGCCGCCGAGCTATTTAAGGCGAACGTATTACCGGGGTATAAGTCGCTCTACATAACCCCCCTACGGGAGCAGTTAAAGACGATCGCTGATAAGCTGATGGACATGCAGCGGGGATCTATATTCCCCCCGGACTACGTCACTTCGCGCGGGTATAAGAACAACCTCTATTACAAAGAGACGCCTGCCGGTGGATCAATTAAGCTCCTCAACATCCTGACAGACGTTTCGAAAGTTAGGGGAAACAGCTGTCCCGTAGTGTGCTACGACGAATGCCAAGATCTCGACCCGGACCACATCCACGAGGTGGCGCAGGTCCAGAAAGCATACCCAGATTCTCGCGCTACGATCTTTGCGGGGACTTCTAAGGACCTCGACACATGTCTAGAGGCTCAGTATCAGATCGGGTCTCAGGGAGTGTGGCACATCCCGTGCGGATGTAAGGATAAGTTCCACGCGCTAAACGACGTGAAGGCGATACCCAAGATGATCAGCGTGCACGGTCTACGCTGCCCGAACAATGGGACGTTGCTCAACCCACTTTTGGGGGAGTTCGTGCACGCGGACAGGTCGAAGCTGGCATTAAACCGAGTGAGTTTTCACCTACCTCAGGTTATCGTTCCTGCCTACTCGGGGCCCGCTTTTCTCGATATTTACAACGACTTCAAGAGTTACCCCGAGAAGAAGTTTATGATGGAGGTCATGGGCATCGCCGTCGACGCTGGAATGGCCGAGCTCACGGAGACGGACCTCAAGAGGTGCTGCGACCCCGATAAGACGTTCGAGCAGCTGCAGAAGGATTACTTCAGCGGCGAGACGCGTTACGTCAAGCTATTCTCTGGCGTCGACTGGGGCGGGTCCGACTGGAACCCTGCAACGCGAACCAAGCAATCCTACACTGTGCACACTATTTACGGCATGCGGGGCGACGGTAAGATGGTCCTCCTCTACGCGAATCGTTACGCCGGTATGAACTATCAAGATATCGCCGGGACGATTGTTGAGGCTCATAACGAGTATCATACATTCGCGATGGGGACAGATAACGGAGGCGGCGCTTACTACAACGCCTACATGCGGGACTGCGGACGACTCCCTACGGATAAGCTGATTCACTTCAACTACTCCGACACGAAAATGTTCATCGACAGAATACCGCACCCGGAAGCGAATATTATGTCGCTTCACCGATCAGATTCTATATCTGCCCTAATATCGGACATCAAAGCCCAGAACATTATATTCCCGAGGTGGAGCAGCTGCTACGGTTTCGTGAGCGACTGCCTCAACATGCGCCGCAACATCACGGAGGCGCCGTCCGGCCGGTCTGTCATGCGGTATGTGCGGCACGGATCCAAAGCTGACGACTTTATGCAGGCGACCAATTACGCTCTCATGATGAAGAGGATCACAACCAAGGAGCCGACGATACCTAACAAGCAGATTCTTGACGAGCTGGCGAGTATGTTCGGGACCTCCACGGTGACTACTACGACACAGCAGTTTTCGGACTACATGGACGACGGAATCGTGAGCGGGTAGTCGGATCGCCACTCCCTAAGAAGGAGGGCGAGGTGGGGTCCCTTTCCGCTTTCTTTCGTCGACAGCGAGACTACGTGAGGTTCCCCGTTGACTAGCTGCACGTGCGCTTTACCGCTGTCTCCGCTTTCTAACCTGCCGTCTGCGCGAGAGTAAGACCACCCCTCGTGCGCGCCCTTTGAGTAAGTCCCGAAGGGCTCGCGGCGTAGTCGGAAGATTGTGATGGGCGAGTCCTTCTGCGGATCGGCTATTGGTAGGACGGTGTGGTTGCCCAGGTCAACAGGTCGATCAAGAGTTAGAACGCTCAAGTCGTTCCTGATGGTCTTGATAGCCTTGATGCGTCGGTAGGTCGCCTTACCGTCTTTACCGTCCAGTCTTACCTTCTGTCCCACTTTCGTAGGCCAGTGCGTAACGTGCGCTACGTGAATGTTGTCCAGGAGAGTTCCGCCGAGCTGATCTACGAAACCGGACGTGTCTACGTCTATGACGTCGGACACTGTCGGCCTGGCGGACTTTCGCTTTATGAAAAAGGCGGCGGCGACGCACACCAACACGAGGATTGATACAAGCACGTGGTTCATGAGACGTAGGATCTCATAAAAACCAGCGAGTTGCAAGCCGACAGGTTAGAACTTTTTACCGCCCTTCTTGGCTCGGTTCTCCAGCTTGTGGTCGGCACGCTGCTCGTTAAACTTAATCTTCGCGTCGATTGTAGTCCACAGGAAGAACCCGCGAGCCTTAGCGTGAGCTAGGCAGTGTGCGACGACTCGCAGTAGTCCTAGCTGCTCCTCTCGCTCGTTTCCGCGACGTAAACCTTCTACGGCCCGCGAGATGGCCTGGCATATCGTCAGGAGGTTGCTGCGTCGCTGGTCGACGCCGGGTTGGTCGAACTCGAACTCTGGGGCGCCGATCGTCTTGTATCCATCAGCGTTGAACCCGCGACGTCCTAGGTAATCCAAAGCTCTGATGGAGATGTCGGCTAGTTCCGCCTCCTCCATGAGGACGCTCGTAAGCTTGTCGTCGTAGATGTCTCCGCCGTCGATACCGTCCGCGGCCTCGGTCACCTCGGTGTACATAAGCAGGAGCTTGCACGGTAAATCTCTATCTTCTTGGCCCTCCCACCATCCTAAATCGTGGTGGACTCTGTGGCATTTGTAAATATACGACTCGACGGTTTCCGATGTGTTGAATTGTTCTGACATAGTTTTTAATAGGTTTGTTGTGGTAGGTAACGAACGTGCCCTGGCGCCTCCGCGTGAGAGGCGCTAGGGCACGTTCGTTTAAATAAAAGGGCGGCAGGACCCTATCCTTGGTCCTGCCGCTAATGATTGCGATGCTGCATGTGTCGCTCGCGCGTCTTCCCCCAGATTGAGGTTAAGGGTGTAACGTCTTACCATTGGACGACGAGCCCATATTTAAAGTTGGAGGGCTCGAGGGGAATTGAACCCCTATTTCTACATAGTGTTTGTCTGGGTCTTATGCGCTTACCACATGTTCGCGGTTTAACTTGGTTCCCGATACTTTGACATTTGACGCTGCGATTGAGAGCCGCAGCGATGTAAGTTAAGTTTGAGTTTCAAGTTTATCTTGGGGATCTGGTTTCCCGCTCGCGGCGGGTAAAAGTTTTCTAATTTGGCGCGATACTACCTTGTAGCACGTAGTCGATGATCGGGCTCGATACCTCGACTTGCCGCACCGGCGCGCAGTTGGCTCTCTGGCGAGCCTGCTTCACCGCAGCCAGGATATCCTGAGTCCGGGTGATCAGGTCAGACTTGGCGGCAGGGCTAATCATACCGGACCACTGAGTCTCTGTGATGCTACCTACGACGGCGTCCTCTGACCATTTCTCCACCTGCGCAGGGTGAAACTGAGTGGCCTCTACTAGGATCTTGTGAGCGACGATTTTCTTGGTCCTCGTTTTGACGTGCGGGTGCGAGTCCCGGAAGATTCCCTGACCGCGGTCGGCGTCAGGAACCCACGAGCGTCCCGGGGCTAGTGTGGGGACACTACGGAAGAGCTCAACCCACCGTCCCAGCTGAGACTCCAGCGTAAGAAGCGTTACTGCTGGTACGCCCTCGAGGATGACCACGCCGTCAATGACGACGTCAGCGACCGCCGTTTGATTTGTGGCGTCTTTCGTTGCCGACACGTCTAGGGAGCGTCCGATCACGCCCAAGCAGTAGGCAAGCTTGTCCGGCACTGTAGTAACGATCTCGGTGATCTCGTCCGGAGGTGGTAATTCGGCTTCGCTAAGGGGCGCGTAGGCCGAGTGACGACCGTGGAACAGGTTCGGCTTCTTGTCGAAGACGGTTTTGGTTTCGGCGAATACGCCGTCGGATTCTTTGCGTCGGCTTTTTTCGACGGCGAGAACTTCGTGTAGTTGGGCTGTTACTTTCATGGTTTTAAAGTTGTGGCCAGCCCCCTCGAGTAACAAGAGGGCTGGCGGTTTATCAGAAGCCTCCATTTAGGCACCTCTAAGGGGTGTCATAGCATGACGCCGGTTCGGGTTACAATAAACCGAGGTCCGGCAGAAGCAAAGCGACATGGTGGGCTCGTCGTTACTCTCTACTCCTAAGGCTGTGAAGGGGACGTTACACCCCCTTAGAAAATTGGATGCGCGAGTCGGATTTGAACCGACGACCTTCAGTTTATGAGACTGACGAGCTACCTGGCTGCTCCATCACGCTGAGGTGAAACTACCCAGAGCGTGTCGGTTGTCTACATAAACTTTTGCGTTTTTATCGGATTACACTTACGCCTGTGTAATCTCGCGGAGGTATTCCTTGCGGATGGAGACGTTACCACCCTCAGCGCACCGCCTACCGTTAGCATCTTGCTCGGGCTGCGCTAGGACGTAATCCCCGGAGACTAACTTACTCTCCAACAAACCGTCGCCGTATTGTTGGAGTATCTGACCCGTGAAATCTAGGCCAAATCCAACACTCGCACCATCCAGCACTAAGAATCTCCGGCGTTGATTATCTGTTCGGTATGATTTTTGAAAGAGAGAAAGGAACTTCGTCAGCTCTCCGACTCGCCTTTTGATTTCCCTCCTGAGGAAATCTTCAAGATCCTCGTGCTCTTGAGTGCGGGCATCGAAGGCGCGCGCGTCATTTGCGGAGTGCCACAGCGTTAATCCGCTCATGTCGACCCACGTATCGTAGCCGTCGCACCCAGCGGTGAGTATAGAGCCTGTCCCGCCATTCGCGCGGTAGGCCTGGTTTACCTCTCCCGCGAGAGTTTCGATTTGATCGATTGTCATAATTTTTATTGTCTCGTCGTTAGAGGAACCACCCGACGACGGCGAAGAGTTCTTCGTCTACGAAGTCATGAGAGAAATCACCAAGCGCTTGCTTGATGTCGTCACGGTCGTAATAGGACTCGCCGTTGTCGAAAGTGAACCATTTTTTACTCTTCTCCATGGTGTCCGCGTAATCGTTTGATACCTGGCGAAGGGATGGCTTGTCGGTGTCGTCGAACGCTACACCAAGTGACGTAAGTATGCCTAGGTAGTACACGAGAGGATCAATGGGGCGTGTAAGTAGGTCGATGAACTGCTCCGTGGGAGTTTTTATCGGAGGTGTGACCCTGGGGTATGTGTGGGGACCGAACTCGCCGAATAGGAATGTGACGCCCCTTTGAGTCACCCACGTCACGGCTTGGTAACGAGTCATGCCACTCTTGCTGCAATAAAAAGACGACTGCTTTACCTCAAATAATCCTCGATTTTTGTATTTCTGCGTCGGGTAGTTTTTGCGTGCCCCTGATTTAATGAGTATACCCGCGTCGCGCATCGCCGCGAAAAGTTTGTTAGGGCCTAAACCTTTTACGTCGATCATTTTCGCGACAGCTCCTATCTGGAATAGCTCGCCGCTTTCTATGATCGTATCGTAGAACGACACCTTCACAGCGCTTTTCGCCGCCTCGATCTTTAGGGCCTCGTTTAATTCAAGCGTGGCGAGGTAGGACTTGACGACCTCGATCTGTGTGAGCGGCTGAGGCTGAACCTGTGCGACTTCTAGTTCTTGCCACCGTGTGATGACGGCGTTGCGCAGCTTCACCGAGTAACCGGTGACGAGGGTGAGAGCCAGATCCTTGGGGAGGAGATACTCCTTACGGGTCTGATTATTAGCGGCTTGATAGCCGCTCTGAAATCTCAGCCCGTCTATTCCGAGATCCTCGAACATCTTGTAGATGTCCGCCAATACGTTTTTGTGCAGCTTACCGGTGCGGGCGGCGATCTCCCGGGATGACATGACGATTCCACCTTCGGTAGTTGTGATATTCGTGGGCTTTGATGAGGTTTGGTTCTCGTAGAGTGCGGTTACGGGCTGGGACTGAACGTGCGACTCGTCGCGAGTTTCGCGGTGAGCAGCCGTAGGCTTTTCGCACGTGACTTCTGGGTTGTCGCGTCGCGCGTCCTCCAATTCTTGCCACCGGTCAATGATCACCATCCGCAGCTTCATCGAGTAACCGGAGATGGCGGCGAGGGTCGACCTCTTAGGGAGAATGTACTCCTTAAATGTCTTGTTTTGAGAGTTTCGGTAGGACCCCTCAAAACTGAGTGCTGAGATTCCAAGCGCATCGAACATCCTCCTGATGTCGCGCCTGACGTTTTTGTGCAGCTTCCCGGTGTGCTCCGAGATCTCCCGGGATGACATGGTGAGTTCGTCTTTAATAGTTGTGATATTCATGGTTTTTTTTGATGTGGTTTGGTTTTCGTAGAGTTGAGGCAGTAGGATATTTCGTGCATTTAAGGTGGTAGCTAAAATAGAACAAGCCCCGCCAGTGTTACCCGGCGGGGCTTGTTGAAGTTGGTGGACGCGAGCGGAATCGAACCGCTGTCCTATACTACTTGCGATCAGTCGTTTACAATCATAGCTCCGGGATAAGGCCCGAGGCAGCCAGGTGTGTAGGGTGTTTCGGGTTGGTCGCCCTACTTTCCCTACGTAGGGGCGGGCTGTAACCCCCGCACTCCACCAATCTGCAATTTAGAAGAGGGGCTCTTACCCCGAGGCTCGCAGAAGCAACCTCGCTTTCTTCACGTGAGGTGTTTCTCTCCTGGCCACGTGAAAACCGTGGAGAGCGTATTACCTTAGGATGCGAGAGCCATGGCGCCGTTACCGGCAGCTTGGCGATCGAAGCTAAGGATGTTTGATGCGTTAGCATTTGGTTTTTGGTCACATTTTTACGGAGCCAAGTGACCATCTCCGGATTGTAGACAGAACGTTTGTTAGTACAGTCGAAGCCAGTACGCGCCCTATTTTTTACTCTGGTCGGTTGGTGACCGCAGAGTTTGTTAAGACGTAAGGTCTTAGCAAAGTATTATGTCACAGAAAACCCTAAAATTGCATCACTCATCGCTAACACCAGCGGCTATGATGTCGTCCACCACGTCTGCGTATTCCCCGTCCCACAGACGTATCGAAGACGTAGGAACTCCGAGTTGCAAAAGCTGATCGAGCATGTCCTTGTAGGCCTCGTCCACCGCCTCTAGGTTTACGCTCTGATCGTCCTGTTCCTGCGAGAGAACTTCGTCGATCACCGCCTGCACGCGCCATGAGAACTCCGGCGCGTCGCCGTCCCACACTAACTCCATCTCGAGCATAGCCCACATGATCTCCAAGGCGGTTAGGTCCTCGAACTCCCCGGACACCATGTCGCCTAGATCCCCGTCGTAAAGTGACGTGGACACCGCTCGAAATACCTCGGAGTCTGTCCAGAACATACCGCCCGTTATTCCGGCTAAGATGGCGTTCAGCTTATTCTCTCCTTCCTCGGTCACCCAAGTGCCGTAGCGCTCATTCAGGCCGGCCCACATTTCCGAGGGGTCCATGGGGCCCACTTCGTTTTCCGCGTCACCGAACACGGCGGGACCAAAAGTCCACAACACAATGGTGAATAGCAGAAGTCCCGGGGTGTCTGCGTCGCCCAGTGCCAGACGGATCTCCCCCTCGTCAAGCTTCACTGGTGGTCGGTGTTCCATGCTAGTGTGGTAAGTTAGGAAGTTCAGAAGCCATACGAAGTAGCGTCCGCCTATCGTTGTCCGGCCACTCCTCCACCGCTAGGCTGAGGTCTCTCGCGTCGTCCGTGCTGGCTAGTTTTTCAAACTGGTCGGCGGACTCCTTGGTGAGTTTAAAGGCCGCGTCCATTGCGTTGATCCGTTTAATCTCGGGGAGGGGAACTAGGACGTCGTTAATCAGAACGTTCTCTGACGCGGCCTTTTCGGCCGCTGAAACGAGAGCTCCGTTGAAGACAACTTCCACAGCAAGGGGGACGCGTGCCGATTTTTGAAACTTTGGCTGGAGCTCGATTGTTTCGTCAATCGCGGCAATTCCCTGCCAGCAGTCCTCCGGTGTTACGTCTCCGTCGAACGCTCTCTTTACGAGGCTGTCGTAGTTCGACTGCGCGGCGGCGATGTCCTCGGGAGACTTCGTATTACGCATGAGGGACGCCCTGTTTTTGACCATGGACGCGGATTTTTCGAAATCATGAAAGCGGCGGTGCCCCACTCTATTGATGGCGTGGGGGAGGTTGACATCCCCGTGGTCGACGGCCGCTTTTACGATTTCGCGTGCAGCTGGGACGAACTGAAGGATGTGGATGCGACCGTCACTCGCCATTTTACTGAGCTCCCGGGCTGACTGTCTGACGTCCTCCGCGTCGTTAAGCGGGCACAGCTGAAACCTCTTACCGTTGAGCTCAGTGTCGATGGCAAACCGACCTTCGGGTTCGGCGACTGCTGCAGATTTTTCGTGAACGTCGGAGAACAAAATAGCGTAGGGTGCTACTTCGCTTTCTATCTCAAAGTAAGCACAGGCTTTCTTCACTCGGTCAAAGCACGCGTCGCTGTAATCTCCCATTTGCGCAAAAATGTTGATGGCGGAGTAAAAAGCTGCTTCTTTCGTTGCTATGGGTAACATTCGTCCGTCAGGATCCGCGAAGGCAACAGCGGCGTATTTCTCAAAATCAGAGGATACCGGCACTGGTAGGGACGCGGCCCAGTCCGGGAAGGGGTGGTGTAGTTCCGCGAGATACAAGAACCTCGGGTTGTTGATGGTGGTGAAATCCTGCATGTGCTTGAGTTTGATCAGCGTTCAGTGCAGAATACCGCAGGCTAATCGATAGTGGAAGCGTAAACCATCAGCAGCTTGAACAACAAATTAAATTTTTAATCGTGCACATACTCACAGCAACAGACCTACTCGGTATCAACACCGAACCCCTTGAGGGGTGGGGGCGAAGCTTGACCTGCCCGTGGTGCAAGGAGGAGGCGTGGTCGGCTGCGGAGTATTTCCAGTGCACGAACAGAACTTGCCACGGGCAGGTCGCCTCCGCGGAGGACATATTAGCCAACAGACTCGGAGGCTACCAAGAGGCGGAGGACCTCGTCGCGAAGAACTACCGCAGGGGGCCGAACTCACGCGATGTTATGGCCCAGATGCAGCGAAGGAGGGTTTTAGACATGTGGTTGGATTTCTGCCTAGACACGCCGTCGAGCAGGTCGACGCAGCACATGAGCAAGCTCACGGCCGCGGGAGTCGGCGTGTCATACAGTCAGTTTAATTGCGCCGTTATCGACAGGGAGCAGATTAAAAAGCTGGTCCGGACAGCGCAAGAAACGGGCGCAGACTTCCCGGAGAGTTGGGCGACGAACCCCCCGTCCAGCGGGATGGCTTACTGCGTGCAGTCAGAGCCTCACACGATCGACAGGGTGGTCCTCACGCGAGGCAGGTCGATAGAAGAGGTTGTGTGGAATAGGAGGGCCGCAGGGTTCTCTTGTCTGATAGGACTGCGTCCTTGGAAGTCGCGCATCCTCGTGGCGGATACGATGCTAGCTTTGGAGACGCAAGCTACGCTGGGGTTGTTCGGGCAATTCGAGGAGGTGTGCGGCATGTATCGAGACACATGGCGCGGAGGTAACTGCCCACCTTGGAAGATGGACGGGGACCTCCTAGTGGCCGCGCCGCGCAGCCCGGCCGGCCCGACGTCGGGCCCGTTTCATCACGCGAACGACATCGCAAATATGCAGGAAGTGCTAAACGACTTCCCGCATGTCGAGGTAAGCCTGCGAGCCGCTCCTCTGTCTAAACTGGTCAACGACGGCCCGAGCGTGACTCCTATAGCTTGGGGGCACCTCCGCCGCGGATACATCAACGTGCTAATAGGGGACGCGACGCAAGTGCCGATTGAGGCAGCGACACTTTTCGAGCGGACCGGAACAAAGAGAGACGACGCCGCGTTCCTAATATCGAAATACAAAAGGGCCGCGAGGTTTCAGCTTGCAGACGACATCGAAAGGCTTGCCCAACACCGAGTGTTTTTCCGTAACAACAAGATCACAGTGCGGGAGACGTCCAACGAGTATCAATGCCTGCACGCTCAAGGTATCAGCACGTTGGCCAACTTCAGCATCAAGGTCGACTCCAGCGTCATGTTCGACGACGCGTCCGAGTCGTTCTGCCGTGGCAAGCTGAATTGCGGGGCGTCGTCCGTAGATGTCCTGTTCCCGCAGGGGCTCCTTCAGGATCGCGTCAATGGGCTACAGGACGAGTTGCAGCGCCAATTATCCACCCGGGGCCACACGCTTACGGCGAATCAGCTTCCCACAGTTATCCAGTCCGCTCAGTTTAGAAAATACGTAATACCATACCTAAAGAAGCAAGTCGCCGGGTCGCCGCTCGTTTTGGGGACGGACCGACTAGGGTGGCGATCTGACAGAAAATCATTCGTCGGTCCTGGTTTCGTAGTTGGCGTCGACGGTAAGAGGTCGGCGAGCGACATACTGTGCCCTACTATACCAGCCCTGCGTTGTTTTCGGGCCGCTCGCGGTTGGTCTCAGAGTTGCCCGCCTGATGTCGACAAGTCGTGCCAAGACATAATCGCCATGCTGCTGGCTTCCTGCGTTAGGTATTACCGCAGGTCTGTTACGCGACCCGTCATGGTGCAGCAGTCGTCAGAGGTCACCACCCTCATGGAGCACCTCGCTAAATCTATGGGTCAATACGAAGTCTTTGAGGTGAACCAGAACCAGCGAGGGACCGGTGGCGTGATCGTGGGCATGCACGGGTATCCTTTAATCACCGCCGGTATGCCCTCGACCGGAACAGACTCGCAGCCCCCTACGATCATCCTCACCAGCAAGGGTTACGTGCCTGTGACTTCTCCCGACATCCCGCAGATACACACAGCGGGGCGGGCGTTGCAGTTTGCCCTCATGCGTGTCGTGGAGTGGTGTATTGCCACGGGGGCTGACGACTTCAAGGAGCGCCCCTCGCTGGACTACAATAGCGCCCTCATGCGCGAGGGTCAGTGGCTCATCGAGAACGTGTGCAAGCTAGAGCCGTGGGAGGTGTCGGTGCCTAGCGGCAGCGCGATCGAGGAACTACTCGCGCAAGTCCCATACGGCGAAACCAAGAAGCGCGTCTCTCTCATCGACGGGGTCAACCTTGTCATAGACTTGGACGGACTAGACTACGACCACGACGGCATAATGAGAGAGGCGGCAGCGATCGGTGCCAATCTTGCGATAACAGATAAGAAAATCTACACACCGGCGGCGAAGATGCTCCCGGCGATTGCGAACTACTACGGGCAAGAGCCGGACGTCAACACGATCTGATTAAGGATCTTCCGGCTCCACGCAGACTATCCCGTCCAAGTCGGACTTGGGAGTCTGCATGAGCATAAGTCCCACAACCACGGCGTAGTTTTTTTTCATCAGGGGAGTGCAGGATACTCCGTCGGCGCGCGGTGTCGTAATATCCATCAACTCCGGTATGGCTAGGTCGTAATCGCTCATACTTCTGTTGGTGTAATAGTGGTGGTATCCACCACCGTCAATCGACTGGCGGACGCTAGGTTGTTGGCTAGATCCTGCACCGACGCCAATACCTTTTTATGAAACTCTTCGGCAGCGTCTGCGGACCTAGCAAGCAGGGTGACCTCAGCTACGCGGTAGTAAGGACCTTCGGAGTTAGCGGCGTCTTCCGGCAGGTCGCTCATTTGTATGGCGCTTGCGATGCACGAAAACTGAGGCCCTACCATATCGTCGATCTTCATCTGCATCACGAATATCTTGGCCGGGGTGTCGTCGGACGTATTAGCTGCCGACAACGCGACAGGCCACTGATGGCGCTGAAGGGTGGCATCCTCCGCGGTGGTGCTAGATCTTGTGACAGTGAACATGGGTAGTGTTTAGCAGTATTTTAGAATCCCATCAAGGCTGCGACATCAAGATCCCACCAGATATCGTCAAGCCGTCACCGTCCACCGTGTAGGCGGAGGGGTTGGTGCTGCTGTATTCTCCAGACGGAGACACGACGTAACGTCCGCGATCGTCTCTAAAAGACCCAATGGGGGCGTCAGTGGCGAGTATGTGAACCAGGACACACGACGTCGGGTTTCTCTCCTCCAGAAAAATCCTCAACCTTGTGTCGATGGTAGGGTTGTGCGCGTCCGCGGTTACGAGGACGAGAGCGTCCCCGTAGAAGCCTCGTAGAGTATCCCAGAAGTCCACGTAAGCTGGAAGCTGAGACTCCGACAGACCTAGATTTTCTATCAGGAACGATCCGGATTGGCGCTCGTGCTCCTCGACATGCGCCCAGTAGGTGTCCAGGGTTGCGGGAAGGCCGATAAGGTCGGGGCGGAGGTGCAAGGTTCCCGTAGCTGAGTCCCTGTTACCTGGCATGAGCGCGACAAGATTACCGGAGGGGTAGGATAGGCCGCTCACAGGCAACACCCCGTCGAGAGACACGGACCCAGTGATGCCGGGGTCTAGTCTCTGGCGGCCGGTGGTGACGGTGATATTACCTGACACGATGTAACCCTCGGGGACCTCTTGCCCCACGACCATCTCCGCGTGAGGATAAATGATGGGGATATACCCGGCGTCGGCGGAGACGTAAGCAACGCCTCCAGGTATGGCCGTCTTAGAGAGAACGACGTCGGCTGACGGGAACACGTAGAGGCCTGCGTATTCTGCTGCGGCCGACAAGAACGAACTTAGGGAGTGCGACTGCGCAGCGTAGCGAGCGAGGAACTTACTCCCCAACCTGTCGACGGGCGCGTCTAGAGAAAAGCTGTTCGGCTGCGCGAGGCGTTGGTTCGCCACAGGGACGTTCACCACCCCGGACGGTAGGACGTCCGCAGGACTTTCTTTGAGGGCGATGTAGCCCTCGTGGCATTCGAAATCCACACCGGAGACCAAGTATCCCCGCTTGCCTTGGATCACGACAGGATTCAGACCCTCAGGTATTGGCACGATATACCAAGTAGTCCCCGCGGCAGGAGACACTCCGGAGTCGGCGACTCCCGCTATAAAGTTGTAAGACAGATCGGCCAACCGCGTCGGGACGGGGCCCAGGCTTCGGGACGGCTCGAGGCCCATGTAAGCTCTCATATAGCCCTCGCCTGGGGCGGTGCTGAAATGATCGTAGTCCCCGGTGAGCATCCCGACTGTCACGCAGTCGCCGTCTATGAATCGGAAACTTGACTCTTCGACTAGCGCGTGGGAGGCACCTACGGCGGATCCGGCGACAGCGTCGACGCGCGTTATCTCGCCTGAGCCCCCTGAGACGTCCAGTATGGCTCTTGCGATGTCACGTGTGGCGCTGTCGACCTGACGCGTCCACAGGGAGCCTAGGCGGCCGTATAGCTGGTGCCTGAGTTGGTAGTCTGCTAATGGCATGGGTTCTTAAATTTCTACGAACTGGATGTTATCGGGGTCGGTGGAGAACCGCACTGTCCTGTCCGTGGCGGACCAAACATCAACCGGACCGCCCGCAGGGAAGGCGGCGTCAGTTATTACGGAAGGAACGACCCCGTCGACGGTGTCGTTCGGGATGGCGAGTGTCGGGTCTGACAGGTCACCCCAAGCCGCGGCGATGCTGCCGAATCCCGGCGCTACGAGAGTGCTTCGCATAATGCGGTCCGCCGGTGTCGGCCGGCAGGTCGTCACGACCGAGACCTTGACGACGCGCGCGGCCCCAGCCTGTCGCATTATGTCGTGGATGGCGGTCACGCGAAACGTATCTGGATGGCCGGCGGATTGGAGATAATCTAAGATGGCCGTCTTGGCTGACGTCAGGGTGGTCCGCGTCCCTTTTTTGGCCGAGAACTGTATGACGATGGCGTCAAAAAATACGAGAGGTCCGGACTTTACCAGGACGTCCACACCGACAGGTCGATAGTCCGGGGACTCGAGAAGATCCGAGATGGTCTCCAGAAGCGGGTCGCACTCGTAAGTGATGGCAAACGTGGCGTATTGCTTGCCACCAACGTCGGAGAGAGCCACTAGAGACGTGCCCTGGTCGTCTACTTCTGGTGAGACTTCTAGGTAGAAATCTTCGTATCGTGTTCCGCAGTGCAAGCTACCGAACAGGTCGACCGGCCGCGAAGATTTGCTGTAAAGCGTTGAAGACGACACCAGAGAAGTCACGGTCGACCCGCTCCACTCTAGGCCGATCACTCTGGAGGGTCGGTGAAGGAAGCCTACCTTGCCACGAAAAACTTTATCGCCGCCTCCTGCCGGCGTCAGATATTCAAGCGTCACGATTTGACTCTCGACTTGTAGGTCAGACGCGGACCGAATGTATAGGTCCACCGCAGGGCGCTGCAACGCCGCAAAAGAAGACGGGGCCGACCTCTGCATTTCTAGGTCTCCAGGAACGATTGGCGACACCATGCGCGTGGTGGGCCAGTTTCGGAGAACGAGAGATCTGGTGGATTCGCGCGATCCGGCCGTAAGAGAAGTTGCTGTCCTTCTCGCAAGACGGGCTAAGTCGGGTAGTGACGCAGAGGGTATACCGTCAGTAAAATCTATAGCAGACACGATACCGACTAAAGCTGCATCCACTTCGGTAGCGCTTCCGTCTGTGCCGGCGCTCACCGGGGCCGTCATGGACGAAGACACCGATAGGTCTACGGCCCAGGTTGTCGCGGAAGTCTGCGACAGAACGTGCGTGTCGGCGGCGCCGTTGTGCGAACTCCCCGCCCTAAGTAGTATTACCTCCGAAGCGTTCGGGTCCGACGTCCGGATCGCCCAGTCGTCGCCAGTTCCAAATCTGAACCTGATGGCGCGACTGACGGTTCGGGGGTCGGGACTGGAGAAGGTCAACCGGACGATTCCGAAAGCTCTCAGGTTCTCGACGTCATACACTGCGAAGTTCCCGAGATACGCCCGAACGAAGTCGCACGAGAAGATGATACCGTCGGCGACGTTGGACAGATCCAGGTCACTCATGAGCCTGGACCTCCCCTCGTTCGAAGCGGCCCGTCCTAGCGCAATAGGACCAACCACCATGTCCCCGGTGGGCGTTCCGGGTGCTAGATCCACACCGGTCATGGCGGGCTGTAGTAAGCTCACAACCTCCGCGCGGGCGTTTGCGAGGTCCTCCGCGGATATGTCGTCAAGGTCTGGGTAGTATTCCTTTGTGAATTTAAGGCTCATTAGATTTGGGTGATTTGTCGTGTCGACTCTCCGGCTAAATTGGTCACTCGTATGGCGACTTCTGCTGTGTTGCTCCTAACGTCAAGGAGAGACATTCGGACGTTACTTACGGCGGCGTCGGGTGATCTACCCTCGTCGTAAGCCTGCATATCTTTAACCGCCTTCAAGCCCCCGAAGTTCAGCGTATGCTGCATCGATAGGAAGTCGAACGCGCCGTATCCCAGCAAAGATCGCGATACGTCTGTTCCTCGGCCGGGGACGAACTTGTCAGTCCCGCGGTCGGTCATGACGGCGTTAACGGCCCGCTGAGCCACGCCCTCCAATCCCGACACGGAGTTGCCCCAGTCCACGGATACGGATCCCGCTCCGCCGAACACCATTTTTATGGATCTCACTCTGCGCCCCCTTCTAAAAGTTGCTTACCGCCGTCGTAGATGCTTCGTATATTCTGGCTCATGCCGAATACGCGCAACCAAGGCCCGGACGCTGTGGCGTAGCGCGAGTCTCGTTGCACGGCTCTTTTGAACCTAGCGACGGCTTCAGCGTCCCCGGGTAAGGGTCCGGCGGCGCTAAACGTGAGGTCGGCCGAGAATTCGAAAGGACCCTTAGGGAGTCGGCCCTGCAGCTCTTGTCGCAGGTCTTCCTTGGATCTATCGCGGTCGGACGTCGTTACTTTTCCGTGTCCTTGGCTCATGCGTGTGTTTTTTCTAGGGCTGCGTCCATCTCCTGAAGTTTCCTGCCGATAGCGTCCGAGCGTCGAGTAACCTGCGACGCGGATACTCCCAGCCTGAGCGCGATGTCCTTTTTCTGCAACATGGGTACGCCGCCGTATCCGGTCAGCATTTCAATAATCTTGCGATCAACTGGGTCCGCGTCTGTATACACGTATTCGAGAGCCTCCCCCAGGAAGTCGGTTAACTCGTCCCCCTCGTTGAACATCTGATCCGAGGACGCGATCGGTCTAGTAGACTTTCGGACAGACGCGATGCGCTTGACAGACATACCAGACCGATCGGCTAAAGTCTTCACGTCTGGTTCGAATCCTAGCTCGTCCTGCAGCTCCCGGGTCGTTCGTTCTATGGTCCACGCGTCTATTGACGCCCGATCCGCAACTTTCACAGGACCTTGCTGCTCGCGTTTGAACCGCTGCATGCTCTGAAGCTGAGACTGCGCCCATGTCGTGAGTTTCGACCCAACTTCAGGCTTGAAGCTCTGAACCGCACCAGCTGTAAACAGGCGGGCCTGATGTCGCATCTGCGGGTTGTTGGCGACGCCCATGGACGAGAGCTTGAATCCGATCGTTTTATCCAGAGATCCCACGACGCGGGTGAGGTTATCGGGCGTAGGCTCAACACGCCACGCCTCGTAAAGGGTGTCGGTGGTTTCGGGTACAACGGGCTCGTCGGTCACGGCGTGATCTTACAGCTGTAATCACGGACTGTCACGCTCTTCCCGCTTGCGGAGCAGCTCGCGGTAGCGGGAGATTAGTTTACTGAGACCGCAAGAGTCGCATCCGGACCGCCCGTGACGTCTGAGTCTGGCGTCCATCTGTAGCTCAAGGTCTGGGTGTTTGCGGATTCCAGGAATCAACGACGCGGCGTTCATTACCCTAGAAACCCTCCCTTTTTTAGAAGAACTCTGTATTTCCTTATGATCGCGCCAAGGTCGCACGTAGGGCACGGGGCCCCGAGACCTTCGTGGTGCTTGATTAGCGCGTCCCTCTCGTCGAGAAACTGTTTACGCAGGGCATCAGTCCCTTCGATTGGGTTCTCGGAGATGGCGGGCGTAGACCACCGAGCCACTACGTGCTGGGACTGCCTGGTCGCAGTGTCCGCGGCGGCCGGGGGCGAGGCGGATGCGTCGGAGTATTCCGCGATGAAGGTTAAGTTCTCATCGAGTTCCATAATGCACGGGATGCGTGCGCCGGTGCTCGGGTGGATGCGGTAGAATCGGTAGCGGCGGTTGGCGGGCATGGCTTACAAGATTTTTTTGTGTAGGAGAAGGCCGAGCCACGCGCTAGCGGGCCACAGTATCGGGAGGGCTAGAGGCGATACCCCGGTGACGAGAGCCAAGAACGAGCCGGCGGCGGCAATCCAAGCTGACATACAACCAGTGCACCCCAACCAAGACCTTACAAGGTGGGGTGCGTCGCACTCCGCGGAGACCCACGTGTCGAACTCCTCCTGACTTAGTGTCATGAATTCCTCAGCTGTCACTCCCTCGGGCCTCCAGCTGGTCGGGAACACGTAAAATGCAAGCATGTGACGGACTTCACCGCGGAAGCACCAGTAAAGCCACGCTGCGGTGAAGAGAGCATTGAGTAGAAGCGCTAGTATTAGTGAGTTCATTTGTGCGGTGTTAGACGAGTATAAGGAAAGAGGGGCAGCCGTCATAGGCAATTGCGTGAATATCTGCACCTGTAGTAATGCACCAGCTATCCACGGCTTTTTTTATGTCGCCGTAGTAGTCATGACCCATAAGTGCACCACCTCTCTTAAGAGTAGGGGCGGCGGCAATGAGGTCCGACATGACAGCATCGTAACTGTGGTCGCCGTCGATGTAGACGGCGTCCAGCGACTGAGGCGGCTGCGTTTCTAGAAACTTGGCGGCGTGCATACGCGTGACGTGCACGCTAGCGTAGTTCTGATACTTCCGGAGAAGTTTAAGATACGTTAACTCCATGTCGTCTATCTCCGTGTGGTTGTTACCATCCTTGTCCCCGGATCCGTATGTTCCGGACCATATGTCCACGAGGAACAGGTCTCGCGGGTTGCACACCTTTATTATTTCCTCGGAGAAGTCTCCAGCCCACACGCCGATTTCCGCAATCGAGGAATTGGGAGGTAGCAGCTCTAAAAGGTTTCTGCGTGTTTCGAGTAATTTCATTTCTTAAGCCTAGCTAGACGTCAGATCCCATTTGCGCGGCGCCCCCGTCAACCTCTACGACCCAGTGCGCCGGGGCGTAAAAGTGGGGCTCTTCTTTCTGTAGAGATGCGCACGCCCAGTCTATAATTGTGCGGTTATGATAATCGTAGTGGTTCCACGCGCGCAGCATGCCCTCTCTATTCCAGAGCATCCCGTGCATCCCTAAGCAGCCTTCGGCGCGTGCCAATGCCGTCGGGTGGGCGACGGCGCCGTCAACGGTGTAGTATGCGCGCGCGGTATCAGTGTGCGGCGCACCTCCTAGCATAAGACCTAACCACCCATCTGGTAGCGCGAGCCAAGCGCGCGTGACATACTCCTCAAAGTCCTCCCGAAACATGGCGTCATCCTCAAAAACAAAGATGTAATCTAGGTCCTCTAATATGGCCTCCTCCAGTATGCGGCGATGGTCCATGGTGGCGGAGTAGTAATGTGGGTGCGCAGCGCTTGCGTCGAAATGGCGAGGCACGACCCTAGCACCTAGTGTGGAGCCCTCCCAGTGATCTACCCGCCCTCTAAGGAACCCCCCATTTAAGTCCAGGCCCTTAAAGAATCGTTCGCGCCTGCGAGCGTAATGCGGAGGGCTAAGCACTACTGCACGCCACCGCCCCGGCATCTTAAATTCCGGATGTATCTGCTCGCATACAAAGCCTTCGTAAGGTGCGTGTTCGGGTATCCCTTCTTCCTCCGCGCTAGGCCCGCGGTTGGATTGCATCAGAAAATCATCTCGCTCCTTGAAGTGCTCCCACACGACCCGCCATAGAAACTCTTCGTCGTCGCCGTATTTGTTATTATGCGACCACGCGTCCACCGCGTCGCGCATACTAAAATCGCCAGGCATTAATCCCCAGGCTCCGCCGGTGATGGGGCGGCAGTGGTGCGCATCATGATCGCGTATAGCGTGTAATTTTTTACCGCTCGCAACCCACGCATCCGTGCATGCCGCGTCCCTCGGGTTCACCCTGGAGTCAGCGTCCCTAATTGCGACGTGCGTAAACTGCGGGTCGTCGACGGCTAGGAGTCTCCAAAACATTCCACGCGACCCCTCTGCTGGTTCCATAATAATCACGTGAGCGCCGGAGTTTTCCAACGCGGATTGCGCGTAGTGGCCGCGCTCCATGTAGACGCGACACTGCCACCCTGGGTAATACTTAGCGACCAAGGCTACGTTCTCGACCATCCCCCATGCATATTTAGAGGCGTCGCCATACAGCGAAAAAGAGACGCAACCACGGATAAGATCGGAACTCATAACCAAGTTAAAGCTTTAAGGTCTGCGCCGCTGATGTTGCTCGTACCTGCGCGCTGCCCGCAGATCCACCTAGCCGGACAGTAGACGGGCCAGTCTTTGCGTCGGTGCGCCAGCTCCAACTGATGGTCGACATGAATGCCCGGGCCGTAATCAGGCATGTAGGAGATGTGCTGGTAGATTTGTTTCACGGAGGACTGATGCACGGCGTAGGCGTGCGTGCGGTTAATGGAGTTCCCCTTCTTTAGGTTAGGATTATCCGTGGGTGTTACTTTTTGCTGATGCTGCCCGCCTAAGTAAAGCTGCCCCCATTCCGGGGGAGCGTCTGCGATGAATCTGTTGAAGTCCTCCAAGGCGTTATCGAGGAAAAATACGTCGTCCTCCAGGATTAGCGCGGACGTCCATGCTAGGGCGTCGCGCTCGTCTCTTATGTGTAGGAGGTCTTCGAGTATTCGCCTATGCGATTGAAGGCAACCCCACGCCCCGTTTCCGGCCCCCCACCCCGCCGAGTGCCCGGTGTAGTCCCCCACAATCGCCTTGGTGACTATAACCTTGCTGGGGTCGGCCATACCGCTGCGTTTAAATTCGGCCATGGTCTCCTCTAGCCTGTCGGGCCGATGCTGGCAGTTTATCAAGAAAACCCGATCGAAATGGTCCGTGAGGTTCCGCAGAGGTTTGTCTTTCACCGCCCTCTTTCGTGCTGCCTTCTTGGTCACTCTCTTCCGCGCTGGTTTTTTGTCTGTCATGTCACTCACTACAGCCACTGTTTTTGGAATGCGACCTTAATGCTGTGTTCTAGATCGGACGCGCCCTTATACACCACATCAAACACCCACGCGTCAATATGTAAACCTCGCCCTTTCTTAAAAGAATGGAATGCGGGGATGGTGATCAGATCCGACCCCCATTCTAGCACAGCCGGCTCTCCCGCTGATCCCGGGTCGGCGAGGATAAATCCCTGACCGGGCTGTTCGGACTTAAAATCCGCCAAGTCTGGGTAACCGTCGAACGTCGGTTTGCGCCACGCAGGGTTCGCCGCGCACGCGCTGGTATTCGGGACGTCGCCGACGTCTTCGCTAAGATGCGTGACGCCGCTGACCTTCCAATACTCCCGCCGCGCGTCTGGTGCGGGTAGTTCGAGCTCGGACACAAAGTGAACTTCGCAGACGCCCATGTCCGCGGTATCTTCCGGTAAATCGGTTTTTGCGGTCACCGTGCAAAGGGCGACGCTCGACCCATAGATGGTTACGTCAAAGAACCTCTTGGTGCCTCCCTTAGGCCGCCCTGAAAACTCAAACCGGTGCGAGCTTCCATCCCGCAGCTCCAAATCTAGGCAGTAGGATCGCAAGTCATCTCCTACGACGCAGGACACTGCGTGGCAGCGTGGAGGTGCGGTGGTCGTTCTCTTTAGTATCTGTCTCATAATGCTGGGTTGATAATGCTGGGTTGCCGTTATTCCTATTAGCGACGGGGTCTCAGGTCAACTAGATCCCCCAGAATACGATCCGACGGACGACGAGCTAGGGAGGGAGCCACCGCCGCTCGTAGAAGCTACCGTCATCTCCAGCAGGCTCGGAGTCACTTTTAGGACACTGTAGGCCCCACCAGGTGCGAAATACATGTCGTCGCCTACGGTCGCCCCGTAAGTCCACCACCCGACGCCACCGCCGGGCCCCCCGTCTGCGGTCATGATGTCCGACGCATCTGTGTAGCTGATAATATCCGTCGCTGGATCTATGTTGAACAGGAAAGGCATACTCCAAAGGGATCCCCAGACCTTGCCGTCCGGGCCTAATAAAGTGGACATCGACCTCTCCGCACTCTGGGACTTCAGTATCGCGGGAAGGGGTATCTCCGTGACGGTGTTGTCGGTCGTTCTTATCTTGAGTATTGAGTCCCCTTCGCGGGGCATCCAATAGATGTGTTGTGTGGCTGGAACGTAAGCGCCCTTCCCGCCATACTTTCCGAAATACTTTGAGTCACTCGGTAGGACTCCCCCATACACCGAAGTCGGAAGCCACGCTACTGCGTTTGACGACGGGTCTATGGTCATGACCTTGTCAGGACCCCAGGGTGTCCCGTAGAGCACCCCGGTGTTGGGGGCCTTCGTTATACCCCACTGATATCGGAATTGGGCGTTAGCCGCCACAGAAGCGTGCGAGGTGTAGACAGGCCCGGTGTCGTCAATGTCGAACGAGAGCACGCTAAATACGTTGGTGCTGGTATTAAACATGAAGACGGCGTCTGTGTCGGCGCCGCCGCTGCTCCTGAACAGGTTGTTGTACATCACGCCGTTGTCCGCGACCGCGCCGCCCCTGGACTGAAGAGCAAAGCCCAGTCCTTGGCTAGAAATCGTCGGAGGCGACACTGAAGTGTCGACGATGAGGTGTCCGCTGGACGCGAAAGACCCGTTGAATATTATTCGCCCGTCAGCGAGGGCGCTACCGTCCACCCACGCCTTGGTTCCTGTGTATTCCCCCGACGTAAGAATTGACGTGTCCACGCTGTCGTCTGACGGGTCTACTATTAGCAGCCTAGTTTGGTTGTCGTAACCAGCGGCGTAGAGGCGCCCGTCGGATAGGCTGCGCTCCAGAGATCGATACTTAACGGCTGTGCCTGTTATACCATGCGGGATAAGTGTTATGCCCGCCCTACTGTAACCGCCCGAGCTTGACGTGGAGTCGGAAGAAGAGCGGGACGCTGAAGCGCTACCGGCAGCTGAGGAGCCTGCTACTGATCCGGCAGCTGAGGAGCCTGCTACTGATCCAGCAACTGAAGCGCTACCGGCAGCTGAGGAGCCTGCTACTG
>Ga0222646_100036_pt1 | contig 56584 bp, 72 predicted proteins | sample AntAcemetagen293_FD_179819 | JGI IMG/M metagenome (GOLD analysis project Ga0222646, IMG submission 179819) | Saline water microbial communities from Ace Lake, Antarctica - #293 | ecosystem: Environmental > Aquatic > Non-marine Saline and Alkaline > Saline | place: Antarctica: Ace Lake | collected... | reverse complement strand
AATTACTTTCTCTCCAGTACCTTCTAGTATATAGAAATGTGTACCATCCCAAGCAATGTCTTGAGGGGAAACTGATTCAGGACTAGTACTAAAAGTAAAGCCTGTGTGTACCCCAGCACCTCCTCTAACCCCTTTAGCATCTGGGTACTCTGTTAAATCCGTACTAACCACTCCACTTCGAAGATAAATCTCACCATCTAAATCAACAAGACCGTCTGTGTCATCTACTTGTAGTGTACGTATGTCACCTATTACAGAACCACCTCCCCCACTTCCTTCTACTTCTGATAATGGAAAGTTAGCCATTATATAATCTCCAATACTGTTGTGGAGATAGCTTCTAATACAACTATTTCTCCTGAAACTAATGTAATCCCGTTACCTGATGTTAACGTAAGTTTATCACCTACGATACTAAAGTTAGGGTTGTTAATTGTTACTGTCTTTTCTGTAGCGGAAGAGAAGGTTCTTATGGTAAATCTTCTTCCTTTAACTAATTCAGTGGGTAGAGTTAGATTACCATTTCCCTCGAAGACCACATCCGCAGCAACCGCTGTATTAGCTATAACGAAAGTACCACCTTCTACTACATACGTAGGTACTCCTAAAGCCATAGCAGCCGCTTGTGCATCAGTAGCTGATTGTTGTGCTTCATCTGCACTATCACTAGCGGCCTGTGCGGAAGCTGTGGCTGTACCTACATCGGTTTCTAAACCATCTAGAAAGGTTTTCATGTTTTCTGTGTTGTGAGTGAAGTTAGTACTATCTAGAGTAGGTGCTGCGTTTAAATCACTATAGTTACCTGTGGTTGCAATAGCTACTAAAGCAGGTTTATTTAAAAGGTCGCTATACTCTCCTGTGTTACCTATGGTAGCTATACCTGTTAAAGAAGAGAAATCAATAGTAGCACTAAAGTCTACTTCACTTGATGTTGCATTCCAACGAAAGAAACCATTGTTAACTGGGGTGTTTACATTGGTTAACTCTTGTATCTTTACATTCAAGTTAGTAAAAGAGAAACCTAATGTTTCTGACATTTCACCTACAGTTACTCCATCAATCTTAAACTTAATCTTATGGTTAGCAGTATCTATAGTATCAATGGATACACTGGTTGTATTAGTTAGATTAGCAATAAGAGGAACTAAAGCACCCTTACCTACATCTCCATTATGTAAGTGACCTACTGTATTACTAAAGGCTGTGGTTAACTGGTCAAACTCAGCATTAACTAAGTTTGCATCAGCAACATCCCCATTGGAAAAACTACTCTGTCTTGTATATGAATTGGTAGTCATTAGACTTTACCTCCTCCTGTTAAATCTATTTGTAAACTCTGGATATCAAAGGGGAAATCATCTATCTCTCCTAATGATTTCATTCGGAAACTAACTACGAAGGCTGACCCCTCTGTGAAAACATCTCTATTTGGTATATCCGCAGAACCCCATTTAATTAAAGTATCTCCCCATAGTGTTCGTGGGTCTCCCCAAATAAACGGAAGTGTCAAAGGTAACAAAGGATACAAAGTAGGTTGGTGTACATCAGAACTCTCATAGTCATATCTCAGCTCTATACCTAGCTGTACATCACCTTCTGGTTTAGTCTGAACAAATACTTTATGTATATTCTTTCTAACGCTAATGTCACCAAAGTCAGTAAAAGGAGATTGGTATACATAAGGTATCCTATCACCTCCAAAGGTATTACCTTGTTCTTGAACGCATATCTCCCCTGCTTGATTACCATGTATTATTCTTTCTCTAGTATTCAAGTAAGTATTATCTACAGAGGTAACACCTAGTGCCTCTAGTTCGCTATAAGCCCAAGCAAACTGTCCTGTCCCCGAGTCAAAAGTGTAAGCAGCAATTATCCCTCGTTGCGAGGAATCTATGTTAGATAAATCGGTAAACCATAAACGGTATTGGTTCTTCTCTCGTATGATAGTAGAATTAAACTCAAAGTCCTGTCGGTTCCTTACTCTAGGGTCAATGAGTTTACTCACTTTCCTGCTGACCACCCCTAACTCTATATCATCTAAACGTTGAGTTTTAGCAATGTTCCTCAATCCATCAGGGGCTAAGAATAATAAATCACCTCCTATCTCTTGTATTGTGAAGCCATCAATGCAACCAATGTTTCGAGTTAAGTTAGTCACCACAGGATTCCCTGTCTCTGTGCCTTCTATCTTGTGTATACTATTTTCACAAAAGACATAAAGAGTCTCTCTGTGTACTTTAACGCCTGTTACAATATCACCGACAGAAATAAAACCAGCAGTACTGCCATTGAAATTCTCTTGAGGTATTTCTTTATCATCATCTTCAGGACTGAGTAAATCAGTAGTAGCATGAGAGCTGTAAAAAATAGAGCTTTGGTCATTCAACATACCACCTAGTATTAATTGGTCTTTAAAGATAGTAACGTAACGAGCGCCAATTAAAGCAGTCCCTTCTATTATTTTTTTATATCTATAAAGGGGAGTAGTATCTTCATCTATAATACTAAATACAGCAGGATTATTTTTACCATCTACTAAAAATACATATCTCTTGTTAGCTAGCAGGTGTGTCTCAAACATGTAGCGAGTTGCATCCGTCCTAGGTAACTCATTACCTGATGCCACAGAAGTAGCATTAACATTATCAGATTCCCTATTAACTTGTACCCAGTTAGTATCATCAAGAGTATGATAAACCCCTGTTCCTCTACACGCTAACACTCCCTTGTAGTTAACAACGCCTAAGACCCTTCCTATTTGAGGTAAGGAATCATTAAGGATAGTGTACCCTGAGATACGTCTGTAACCTCCTTGCTTACTACACTCAAAGTTAGTTAAACGGATAGCTTCATTAGGTTTCCCTAGTAACTCCTGTGTATTACTACTTAAGTTAAGACCTCCTCTACAAGGGAGTGTTAGTGTTTTCATCTGAGGACCAGCCATTAGGTAGCCCTCATTCTTTCTTCTTTATTACTAAGAAGTATTCTTTTCATATTAGTTAAAGCATCCCTATATTCCCCTTTAGCCATATTAGCCTGCTCTAGGTTCTCCCTAAACTTCCAAAGGTAGTAAGCACATCTACTAACTAAAACATTTAGGTAAGCTTCAGGAAAAGGAATTTCAGTGTTAGGTTCTGTGAAACGTATGGCACTATTACTTACATTGTATTCTACCCAATAGTCTTTATCAGGAGAGGGAGACATTCCAAACTTACCAGAAGGGTACCTAATGACATAACTAGGAACGCCTGAGTTCTGCTTGTCAAAGTCTTTAGCTCTATAAGTAGACATCCACTCTTCATAAGTAATATATTGTAAAGACCTTGCTATCTTAGGAACACTAGCGATTACTAAGGGGTCTACGCTTTGTAAATCTTTATCTGTAATCAAGAAAGTATCCCACTCTACCTCTACTTTATTACCAATAGTTAAAGGGTTTATTTCATACCATACCTGCCCTTTGTTAACCTTAGTAACCTCAGTGTTAGCAGTGTTAGCTACTTGGTCTTGCAACCAAGGCCATTTTGTACTCTCATTACTAATATCAAAGAAAGACCTATTAACAGCTTCCTTAGCAAACTGTTGTAAACCACGGGAAGTAAGGAATAACTGTTGAGTAAGGGGAACTTCGTTTACTTCCCTTAACGCAAGATTAGTTATTTCTAAAAAGGTGTAAGCCATGTTTTCTCCTGTTATAAAAAAAGGGACCCGAAGTTTCCTTGGGTCCCTTAGGATTACTGTTTAAGTAAAACTATATTATGCGTAGATTACGTAGGCAACCGCTAATGACTCAGGACGTATAATTGCACGACCGTATACATGGAGACCACGAACGATATCAGCAAAAGTAGTCTCAGAACGTAGCTTCTCAACCTTGTCTAAACAACTTACCGTAGCAACTGCTGACATGTGACCAGCGATTATTACGTCACCAGCTACACCATCATCATTACCACCACCAATAGTAGTAGGACCATCTGCAGTATCAGGAGCAGCAGGAGTACTATCTGCGGTATACTTAGGTGAATTATTAGTCTTATACACCTTGAAACCACGTAGCATACCAGACATAGCTAGACCATTCTTTAGGCCACCTTCACCTTGGTTATAATCCGTAGATAACAACTTAGAATCAGTACGCGCCAGTAATTCCATAAACTTAGGAGAAACTACAACATAACGACCTTCTTCTGGGACTTCTGCTTCATCTAGTTTTAAAGCTAGTAAAGACAATAGGTTCAACGGGTCAGTCTCATCGGCACCAAAGCCTAGAGTGATTGCGTTATCAGTATCCTGTGCAGTTGAATGTGTACCACCATTTACGATGTTACCTGCCTGAGCACCAGTAGCCATAAACTGTAGAACTTCTTTATCATAAGAGTTCTTTAGTGCATAGGTAGCTGAACCAGTAGCTAACGATTCCCAGTTTACATGAGAAAGTTTATCTTCAATATCATCTACTTTAAAAGCAAACTTATTGGCTTTGCTGATTTCGATAGTTACTTCATTATCAGCTAAGGCTTCATGGGCAACAGTAGCACCACGAGTGTAAGCACTGACAGTAATAATAGGTTCTAGGATAATTCGTACTGAATCACCGAAAGAAGCTAACTCACCGTAGTAGTCATTGTTAGTAATACCTTCGACAACAGAAGAAGTTCGAAAGAACATAAGTACACGTTGTGAAAAGATTGTAGGGCTAAAAGCACCTGAGGGGCTAGTACCACCATAGTTAGTACTCGCTGAACCTGTAAAAGTTGACATGTTTATTTACCTTAAAATTATTTATTGACCATTAGCAATACGGCCTTCTCTTTGCGCTAACTTAATATGTTCATCCCATTTAGCAAAATCTGTAGGACTCATCTTCCGAATCTCACTCTCTTTCCATATATAGGCAGGGTGGTTGCGGTCAACTTCTCCTTCTAAATCTGCTCTATTACGAGCTCGAACATCAAGGTCATTACCTTCGTTAACTTGAGTATTAGTATTGCTAGCATTTGATTTGTTATTTCCCCAACTCGTTTCGTACTTAAACAAGGACAGCGCTTTAATGGCTAACTGTGGGTTATCAGGATTATTATATATCCAATCTTGAACTGTCTGCTCTTGCTTCTCTGCCCAACCGTGGAAATCATCACTCTGGGTGATTTGTTCGAAATCTGGGTGTGCTTGTTTGATTGCTAAAGTGGAACGTTCTATCTTGGTATCGAGTAAATCACCCTGTACTGTAGCTAACTGTTGGTCGTAATTACTCATTTGTGATTGAACCATAGTAGCTGCAATAGCTTCGATTCGTGAGTATCCCTCAGGGTCTGCCCGTTTCATGACTGCTAGTTCTTCTGCTGTCTTAGGCACTTTGAGTGGAGCTACTTCTTGTTTATTGGCCTTCTCTAACTGTTGTGTTAGCTCGTTAATCTTTCGATTATTATAAGAGTGAAGGTCGCGGTAACGTTTTTCCCAATTATGAACGGGTTGTTTCTCTTGTTCAGCAGTGTCTGAAGCTGGTTGGCCTTTTGCTTCTACGAGTGCTTTATCATGAGCAGCTAATTCTGCAGCCTCTTGTTCGTGTCGAGGGTTGCGGTAAGCGGTCTCACCAAGTAAACTACGTTGTTTGGTTGAAGTCATAAATTATCTCCTGTCTAGGTCTTTGTACATAGGTGTCCGAGGAGCTTTGTATGAAGAGTACTAGGATTGTATATTATATGAGAGGTTACCGAGTGGTTCTCTCTTCTGTTTGAAGTTGAGTGTGTAGACTAAGGAGTGAGTCAAGTACTTCTATAGAGCCTTGAATCTTTCTTATTTCTGCAAACTCGTTGCAACTTATTAGTCGGGTAACGAAGCGTTCTTTCTGAACCGTCAGTACCCCTTCAAAAGCCCCGCGTAACGCAGGGTCCTTGAGTATATCCTTAAGTTGGTAAGCATAGGACTTGGTAGTCATTACTTTTTCTTTTTACCATAAGTACTACCCATAGTACCTTTAGTAGTAGTAATTGTCTTAGTCATAGGCTTCTTAGCTACCGCTTTCTTACCCATAGGCTTTTTGTCCATCTTAGAAGTATTCATATTATTTCTTTCCTTTGGTTGGTTTCTTCACTGGTTTAGCTGTCTTAGCCGCTTGTTTAAACTGTTTATCTGTAGGAGCACCTGGTGCGCCTTTCTTACGCATTGCTTCTTTACTGCCAGCTTCAATACGTTTTTTCTTTGCATGTATGTTTGCGTATAAACCTTTACTCATTACCATTTTTCCTTATCAGACCAATACGCTGCAGACATCTTACCTTTAGATATATTGCTAGCGTGACGTGCTTTAAATGATTTCTGTCTAGCTTTATCCTTATCACTACTAGGGCTACTACCTGCACCACTAACTCCTTGTTGTCCAAAGCGAATTGTCTTTATCTTGTCACCTTCCTTCGCCACAACAACATGGGATTTCGTAGGATGCTTAGGGGTTTTCTTCGGTTTATTGAAACCTTCTACCCCTGCTTTTTCTAACCTTGAATCTTTAGCCATCTTAAACCCCTTCCACGTTTCCTGCACCTGCAGTATTAGCTGTAGCCCCTGATGTACCTGTGGGACCCTCGGCCCCTTCAGTAGGCTGTTGTGCCGTGTTAGCTTGTTTAGATTGAGGAGTAGCACCGCCAGCCATTCCTATGATTTCAGCGTATAGCTTAGCTTCTGACATATCATTAATCACAGCGTCAGGGTCCATATCCATACCCTTGACTAACTCACGTATAATGTAAGGTAACTTAACCATAGGAGCTAATGCAGGATTCTGTAATAGACCTAGTAGTGTCTGTAGTCTTTGTACTTTTACTTCTTGTTTTGTGTAGCTTCGGATACCTGTAGCTATAACATCAAAGTCACCCTCAGGTAAGTTCTCGTAATTAAACTGGTTGTTCCAATAGAATAACATGCGACCCATAGGCTGTAGTAAATCATCATCGAGGTTACGGATTACTGTCTTTATATTTAGACTAGCATTTTCTAGAATCATGTTTAAACCTGAGGAAGTACGACCAACACCAGAAACTCCTGTTTGACCATGAGATACACTGGGTATCCCTGTGGCTTCATCAGCTTGCCTACGGAACTCTTGGAACATCTGTAAGTTCTCATTAGCAGTAGAAGGAAACTTAACTCCATGAACTGCAGCACCGGGTTGGCCTCCTTGTCTACGGAATATCTTTCCAGGATAAATGCTCATGTCTTGTCCAGGAACCAACATAGTTTCATCTACATCGAATATCATATTACCTGCCAAAGCTAGGTTATCAATAGCTAAACGAGCAAAACCGTTCATCATGCTTTGAGAATCTTGCATGGCTTCAGGTACACCAGTACCGTAGATGTTGTAAGGGTCAATCTCGTAGTTAAATAGAAAGTAAGGTAAACGCTGAGGTAAGAAAGGATTAGTAATAATACGTAGTATATCTTCTCCACATACCCAACAGTTAACTTGGATTTGGTCAGTAGTAGCTTCATCCACAGGTAACCCTGCAGTCTCTGCTTCGTCGACACTCATGTAACCCCAGTACTCAAAGACTTCCCAGAGTTTACCTTTGTCCATAATAGCATCTTCTTCTCTGACTACATGTTCAAAACTCTTGTTACTATAATTAGCACCTGCCTCTATACAACGGTCAATAACATCTACTCTAAAGTTCTTTCGAGCCTTTAGGTCTCTCATTTGTTTAGCTGTCATACGATGTCTTTCTATAGCCCATTCTGCATCATCAATGACCATAGCATTAGGGTCTAGGTATACATCCCATATAGAAACAGAACGTACTTTAGGTACCTTACGAGTTTCTGGTGTGTATACACCTTTGACCCATTTGTGCATTGTTTTTGTTTCAGAGAATACGCCTTTCATCATACCAGAACCTAACAGACATGCCTCGAACACAGCTTTTCTTAATTCTGTGTGTGCATTGGATTCTTCTAGTTGGTCTAATATTACTTTGTTCATCTTCTCAGCAGCCCTATCAGCAGGACGGACCTCAGCGTATTGACCTCCAGACCTATCAGGACCCTCATTTACATTTTCGTATAAGGTATCATCTTCTTTCCACGAGAGTTTATCAGAGGTGGCCCCGGGAGCGAGTGTCTTACCATCTCCTTTATACCCTATACCAAAGTCTTCTTGGGACTCAGGCCCACTAGGTTTATTCTTTAGAGAAGGGTCATTACTTGCTACTTCAGGAACGCCTTCAGGTGTAGGAGTAGGTTCAATCATTAGAGGGAAACGAGAGTTCTGCATCAGAGATTCCATAATCTGAGAGAACGCTGCTTTAGTTTTTACAGTGGTAGTTCTTACGTATGTCTTAGATATCTCACTATCTCGATTAAGACCAGAGTCACCGTTTGAACTAGCCATATTTGAATCTTTAGCGCGGTAAGCAAGTAGGTTCTTTATCCATTGGCTTTCGGAAGCAAGGCGTGAAGTCTCAGCAGAACTAAAGTCAGCTTTGATACGAGACAATAGAGGAGCTAATTTTATACGTTCTTCCATTTCAGCATCTAATGCCATCTCATCCATATTCAAAGGAATAGGTTCTACCTCTACTTCTTCTACAGCTTCTTCTTTCTTAGCTGATGGTTTCTTAATTAATGAACTAGGTTTTTGTTTATCAGGCACAATGTCCTCCTTGTTGTAATAGAAAATAAAGTAAGGATGCATTGCACATCAAGGGGAGGGGTCGACTCCTCGCAGGGTGCTGTTCTTATGGATAGCAGGAGGAGCCTATTAAACTATTGAAAATAACTGCGGTACTGGTCAAAGGAACTAGAAGCGGTCTTATGTTGCATAGCTCTCTCTTGTATACTTACGTGAGAGGGTCTAGACATACATAGGTATCTTAAGCAATCTAATAAGTCCCAATGATGAACTCTTCCATGTGATTTAATGCGTTTATCATCTATATCATCTGGTTTCTTTTCGTTTATCTTGGCACTCTGTATTTGTTCAATGAGCCGCTTACATGATGAATGAACGAGTAGCCCTACAGCGCCCGACTCAGGTGTCCGGTACAGTCGTTGGTGTATTTGGTTCCAACCAGCTTCTCTGTTTCTATCTGCAGGACGAGGGCTAATATGTAACTTAGCAAGCTTCTCGCGTACACCGGGTCCTGTGTGTCCTGTGTTATTGAATACAGTATGGTCTATTACTCTATCTATGCCTTGAGGTATGTATCCTTCCTTCTCTTTAATATGAGCACCCCATGCTTCATGATGTAAACCTACTTGCTCATCTTCCATATAAACTATAATTTGATTAGTATGAGGGTCGACTGCTGCCCATAAAGAAGCTGCAGGGTCCCTATAACCATAGTCTAATGCGTTAGATACAGCCCAGTGTTCAGGAGGCATTGTATCTGTAATATGTAAATCAGGAACAAAGGTAAACATTGAGTCTTCACCTACTGTCCAGTCCCCTTCTAGTAGTTGCTTACGTTGAACCTCAGGCATAGCCATAAGCATTCGTCGGTAAGGACTCATAGACTCTCCTTCCTTAGGAGTATCTAGGTGAGGGTTGTCTGCTAAGCTGGCAGGTATGAACTTATAACTTAGTCCATCCTTGTAAAAAGTAGTGTTAGGTTCAGCAGGGTCTATAAAACGTTGCTTAACCCAAGGAGCACCACCTGGGTTAGCAGAGGCTCTTATGTAACAATGGATATTAGGATTAGCACTACGGAGTCTAGAAAGTAAGTAAACAAAACCTGCGTCACTTCGCTGATGTTGTATCTCATCGAAACCAATGTAAGCATAGGGTATACCTTGGTAGTTTTCTAAGTCTTCAGGTCTATCTAGGTACCCAAATTGTATAGTAGCTCCTGATGGGAAGTACCATACGTTCTCACTCTTGTTATACTTTGCACCTGGGAACGCTTTTGCATAGAGTATACGAGAGACACCTATTAATTCTTTAAGCATAGGAGAGGTTCTTCGTATAATTAAGGCTCTATAGTCCTCAAACATACAGTAACGTAGGGCATCTATTAGCATAGCGTAGGATTTACCCCCACCAGCGGCTCCTCCGTAGAGTACTATGTCTTCTCCTGCACTATGAAACTCTTCTTGCTTAGGAGTTGGCTGGTATAGAATCTTTTTGTTCTGTTTAGTGGCAGCTTCTACTGCTTCTGCTATCTTACCTCTCTTTATTTCCTTCTTTTCCCTAGTTTCTAGGACTTCTTTGTTAGTCATACCCCTTTTAGCTGCAATTCTACCTACTTTCTGAAGTACCAACTGCTTTTCTTTCTCTAATCTAGCTAATCTATCTCTAGTATCCTTTAAATCTCTGGCAGCTTCGAACTGTTTCTTTTTCTTTTCGGTGTAAGGAGTTATCCTTTGTTTACCTAGTGCCTTTGCTTTCTCTCTTGTCTTATCTGCGGATACCTGAAGCGACCTTCTCTTGTCTTTTAGTCCTAGTCTGGTCTCTATTCGGTCCCATATGTTACCAAGTTGTCCTTGAGAAGACACAGAGTACCCTAGTGACTCTAGTTTTTCCCTTGCTTCTCGTATGGTGTAGGCTTTCTTATATCTAACTGTTAGCATTATCTGTATGTAGGGAACATAAACCGAAGGCTCAGATATGTAGAATCCCTTGGTATCAGTTACAACGTGACCCAAGGGTGCTTTGACAGAACGTACAGGCTCAAACAAGAGGGTATTTACCAAAGCATCTAGATTATTACTGTTCGTGTATAGTGTAGTAAGTAGTTTCTCATTAGGATACCCTAGTACCTCCTTACCATATTGTTCTAGTATCTCTAAAAAGGTCATTACTCTATATGCTCCTGTAAGGCTCTGTAATCAATTTTAAGAAGTAGGTAGTACATTGGCCCTACTCGGTGTCTTTTATGTCCGTCTCGTCTTGCTCTGTAGGCACAACAGCTTTAGCAGGTAGTATGAATAAACCATTCTCACTTTCTACTTGCACTTCCACTGATGTATGGCGTGTGATTCCTACTCTATCCATTACTTGTTCTGCAGCTTTCATACGTAGCTCTCCTTTTTCTGTATTTGCATTTGCGTCCAATAGTTCTACTACGGTATTAGCAGCTTTCACTGCAGCGAAGGTTAATCTATCTCGTGCTCTCTCTAATACTTCATCCTTAAGTTTATCTTTGTACTTGCGAATACTAGAGTAAGAGATACCCATAGCCTCCGCGATTTGTTGCATGGTTAATCCTTTCTCAACATGAGTTAAGAAGATGTAATCTAGTTCTGATAGGTTAGACATTATATTTCCTGTGTAGTAGTGTAGTTATTAAAAACGTATAGGCAAAAATAAACCGTCAGTACCAGAGGCAAGACGGTTGTTGTCTGTGTATAGTATTAGTCTTTCTTAAGTATCTCTTCTACTCTATCTTTGAGAAGCCTTACCTGTCGTTCCAAGGTTCTGACTGAAACATCCAATTGTTTAGCTACATCAGCATAAAGGTTATGTTGTAGAAGTATTAGGTAAAGCTCTAACTCTTTCTCTTCTAGGTTGTTCAGTACATATTCCTCTAGTTCACTAATGTAATCATAGGAATCCCCTATTAATAAACTCTCTAGTGTTCCTTTGTTTGGGTCGCTAGGGTCATTGAAAGCTGTTACATCTTCTATCTCAGCTATCATAGGGTTCTCAACAGTAGTCAACTTACGTTTCTTATATAGTAAATCAATGAAGACACAACGGGCTGCTGTGTAGATATAAGAACGTGTTAGGTACATAGGATTAGCTCTGACTACCTTCTCTACTGTATCCATAACTAAATCTTCAATGGTGTAGTGGGTACCAAAGTGTCTACGTAGTACATGATTCTGAGAGCCATTGATTAACTTCTCGAAAGCCTTAGTAGCTATCTTGATGATATCCTTAGTCTCTACGGTACTTACTCTCTTATTTAGGGGATGTATAGAAGGGGTCATAGGTAGTCTCCTTTGGGTATTGGATGTGTATAGGTATACGTACTAGTGTATACTATTGTTTACATTTGTCAATACTTAAGTAACCTAAGGTATATACTCTATAGCAGGTATTAGAGACATAGGTGTAACTAATGTTGTAGCAGATTGTTCTTTTAGATTACCTAGAGTAACTTATGTACCTACTCTTAGTTATTAACAAGTAGAGTACTTAAGTAACCCTAGGTACTTACTCTTAGTTAATTACTAGTAGAGTACCTAAGTATTAACTTAAGTACTTACTGATTGTAATTAACGAGGAGAGTACCTGAGTTTTACTTTAGTTTACCTTTGTTTTTCTCTTGTTTACTTATGTTACTAATGTAACGAAGAATAACATGGATTTCGACATCTGACTACCCTATTTGCGACGAATGACATACAAAGGCGACGAAGCGGACTTTTAGAGGGAGATGATAGGGTGCTTGGGTTGGAACTGTTCGAGCATTTGTGTCGCATGTAACTCCATGTACCCCTTAGTGCTCTATGTATAACCCTAGTTATCCCTTGTGGTACCCTAGCATCTACTTTTTATAATTTCAAATAGAGGGGTACCTTGGTTTACATAGGGAGACATGGGAGACATGAGTTTACATAGGGAATCCCTAGTTTACATGTGGTAACCTAAATCTTGTTTTCTACCTGCTACACGCTATAATAATATTTGAACCCCCCAGTGTCCCTTCGTAAATCCACGAAACCCACTGTAAACAATAGTTTCCACCTCCACAGCCCGGGGAATACGTGGCCTCTAGTGATAGTACCTACTAACTACTGTACATCCCTACAGTAATACGTACGTTTACCATACGATTAGGTATACACCTGTATATACGGTTGTAATCACACTTGTATATACACTTGTAACTACTGTATACACTGGGGACACTGTATATCCTTAGTAACCATGTGGTTAATATTGTTACCCATGTAAACAATTGTATAGCCCTAGTAATCATAAGGTTAATATTGTTACCCATGTATACCCTTGTTACTATGGTTATAACTATAGATTCAATTGTTCTAGTCAAATGGTTGACAATTGTTGACATAGGGCGCGGGGCTCCGCCATTCCTTGTCCCTTGTAAACAAATGTATACACCCTATAATTACCACTGTTAACACTGGTATATCACACCGTTATACTAATACCCTCCCCATTCATACAATTGATACTACTGTATTAACTACTGTATAGGCCCTTGTTCCCTACTGTTTTACACTAGCACCTACTTTTAGAGTACTTTTCTACCCTTGTTTACTCCGGTATTGCATAGGTATTCACTATTTTATGCAGGTTATGGTCTACAGGCCGCATTCTATGGTTTAGCTATTTGTATATTATTCACTATTTCTAAAAGTTGTGTCCAATTCTATGGGCCTATACAGCTCACTACAGCGTTTTAACGTTTTCTTGAACACTGGTATACCTATTGATTGCATATACTCGCCACGTTGATTACAGCATTTTTCGACTTTCTGGGATTTCAGCTAATTTCTATAAAATATTAAATATTTCTTTACTTATGTAAACTATTGTGCAACACGTGCGTGCGGTTCTTCTATAGTACACTTGGGTTAACTTTCGTATATCCCTTGTTTACATAGGCTTATTATTAATAGGTGCATTAGTATTATAGGTAACCTATTTATATTTAATTGTGATTAGTACTTGACGGCATACCCTAATTTTAGTACTGTTTTACCAACGGACAAAAACACGATAAATTAACTCTAAACAAGAATCATTCTCAACTAGATAACAATAGGATAACATTACAATGGCTACATCATACGAATTCGCAACTGCTAAAACTACTTTTAACTTCTCAATCGAAGCATCTAAACTAGTAAAAATTAAAGCCGATGATTTTAGTGTGTACGCAATGATATTTTCAGATTACCACTTTATCAGTCTGAAGGATGCTGTTATTGAAGTGCTAAAAGATAACCTGAATTATGAATGTAATTGTCTTTTGTATCCAATGGGTACTCAGGATGAAAAACTAAGATTAAAAGAGAAGAAAGCAGAATCTACTACCCTTAAGGCATTGCTTAAATCAAAAGCGTTTCACCGTATCGCTGACAATGAGATAAAAAACTACGAATAAACCATTGACATCAATGTAATAGGGTGATAATTTGCTGCCCTTACATCGAAAAACAACTTTATAACTACTTTACAACTAACGGAAAACTTAAAAAATGACTAATTCAACTGCTGCAACTTCAACTGCTCCCATTACTTCTATCGCTTGGACAAAGGCCCAATTAACTACGGCCCTTAAGTCCCTCGATTCTAAAACAGATAGTGCCCTTCTTTCTAACCTTGTTTTAAATTCTGCTTATCATGCTTTGATTAAAGGTAATCTTAACATATCAGCAATGGTTAAAATGCTAGACGGTAATAATGCTGCTCTTTCGCTTAACCTAGGTTTACAAAAGTATACCATGAAAGCGGCCCTTCTCGCTGTAATGCCAATGGTCAAGGGTAAAGACGGTACCATGACGTATTGCGCCCAAAAAGCTAAGCTAAAGCTAACTAACCTAAACAAAAAAGTACCTGATAGTAAACTAGCCTTTCAATCTGCTAGCTTTGAAGACTTCGCTAACCTACTAGAATTAAACTATCCATTATTAACGCCAAAAGTTAAAAAACCTGCTGAGTTCAAAGCACATAACTTTAGTGGATTAGTTAAGAAAAATAATGAGCTAACTAAGACGCAAGCCCAAGCTAACTATGCCGCAATACTGCTAGCAGCGGCCAACATGCTTAAAGATATAGAATCACGCGACACAATAGCAGTGACGGTTGATGGTGATATCGACACTACTAAGGCTACTGCTAATACTATTTAGTTGATACTACACTAACCATTAGTAATAGTGGTTAGAATAGTGTTTATTAAATGCAAGTTAACATGGTTTAACCTGAGTGGCCCACGGGTACGCTTTAATCTAACCTAGTTATCTTGTACAAGGTGTACGGCGCACCTTTATCAAATCGGCCTTTGTTCTTTAACAATTTGAATTATGTTTTAATCTGCTTAGTACTTGCGCCTATGCGATAAGTAAAGTGCAAGCAATCTAATAGTTAAATAGTATTAGTATGGTGGAATCCATAGTTAGCGTATGTAAGCCCCTCAAAGCTTACGTACGCTATTCGTTGATATCATGTCTAGTGTGAAGTTATGTAAAACAGTTAACCGCAAGGGTTAGCTTATTAATAACCTGTAACAATGGCAATTCAATCTAGAATACGGGAACCGACAAAAAGAGACTAAAACATACATGGTAAATTGTAGAAACGTTGTAAAAGACCACTACAGCCCAGAACAAAAGGAATCTAAAGCGTTCTAACCTACCCTTGAATACTAGTATAAGTACATGAACCTGCTATGCATAACACTTGTATACGCTTGTTTACATACGAATTTCAATAATAATTAGAAGAGATACCGTAAACGGTCGGGATATAACCGTTAAACTTGTAAGACTATGCAACAAAGCAAGTGCATTTTAGTTGATACTTCTATCAATGTAACCCAAAGGATAACTAATGTTATTAAGAAATACGTACGAATTACACGATACTACTACATCTAATCTATACAAAGTAGGCGATGTGTTCAAAGTAACAGGGACTACTGCCTCTTCTTTCCTTAATGGCTTAACTTGTACGCTTTTATTGGATGATAATTCATCAATGCCTCATTTTGAGTTTTTAGAGATAGAAGGAGGGGATAAAACATCGTATTACGTAGGATGGGCTGATCTAAGTAGGGTACCTGTGAAGAAACCTAAGAAACACAAGAATAGTAAAGCTATTCGTAGTTTAGAATTAGCTATGACTTGTATTCAAGTGGAAATAGAAAGGCTTAAAGCAGAATGAGATTCGCATTTGAGAAGGTTGATGCAAGTAGGAACCAATACAAAATATATGACTATTGTATGTATAATGTTGAGTTCATAGGAACATTTGCTGAGTGTGTTTTATATATGTCAGACTGGGGAGGTCTAGATAATTGTAGTCTATAATAAACTATAGGGTATTCTCGCGAGTACCTTATGTTTTATTAATGTAACCAATGTAACCAATGTAACCAAAGGAAAACTAATGATAATAAATATCTCAGGTGCAAATCATACTAATTCCCATCAAATTGAACAAATACTGGGTATGTGTGGGTTAGCTCAGTTTGGAGAATGGCTAGAAGAGGGTACATATGAAACACTAGACGTACTCCAGTCTACCACAGGCGCATTGGATGCTGAATTGATAGGGATGTTAACCATACTTAGTAGGCACTTTGTAATCACCATTAAACATAGGGATAACTTATGAAAACTAAGTTCGTAGCACCTGCTATTGTATTGATATTCTGTTTTATGTACACCATGGTAGTTACTGCTCGTATCATAGCGGCAGATTACTCCTTGTACCTAAGTGAAAGTAAGTGTGTACAAGAAAACATTGTCCTAGGGATTCCTAGGGCTTCCATAGTAACAAACAACGGTACTTGTGTAGTATCAAAGGAAAACAAATGAGTCACCACACTAAGCCTTTTAAGATGAGTAAAGCATTAAATACACAATCAGGTGGTAAAGGTTTGTATGATAAGGCCGATGCTGCTTATGTAGGTACAGTCAACACCGCTGATTACCTAACTGATAGTTTCATTGAGGATATTAGCAAAGAGCTACATGAGGAGGGAGCGTGGCAGTACTCCAATTAAATGTAGCGACTTCCCTTTACAAGCCCGTGGTTAACCAATGTGTTACTACGGGCTTCTTATGTTAACAATAGGATAACAATGATGAATAAATCAGTAGCAGAATTATGGGTAGTAGCTTTACGTAGTGGAGGGTATACGCAAGGTAAAGGTTGTTTGGAGGGCAGAGAAGGTATGTGTTGCTTAGGTGTCTTGTGTGCTGTGGCTGATAGGAATAATGTTGATGTTAGTATGCAAGAGGGTACAGGGTATATCTCAGGGTCTACCCTAGCGTCACAGCAGCCTACTAAAGCTTGGTCAGGTATTAAAGGCGATATGGGCCAGTACCTAGATGGTAACCTCGCTAACCTAAATGATAATGAGTATTCATTTGAGTTCTTAGCTAACCTGATAGAAAAGAATTGGGAGGACTTATGAAACTCATAGGTAAAGGTACATTCACTAAGTGTTACTTAAATGATGATGGTAAGACAGTTACCTTGTTCTCGTCTGACCCAATCAAAGAATGTATGGCTAACGGTTGGTTCCCTAGGAGTCGATTGTTTCCTAAGATTACATACGACAATAGTAACGAGTGTTACAGGATGGAGTACTACCCAAAGGTAACAAGCCTTAAAACATCCTTAACTACTGCCCACTATACAATCTATAAAGAACTTAAGGAGGTAGCTGATATATGTGCCCCTAGGAATCCCTATGAATGGTACGTTTTCTGGTATGAGAGGTTCGAGACACTCATAACTAATAAGAGAGTTAAGGAAGCATTACTTGAAGCCTTAGATGCTTGTACGAACTATGGGCATGACATAGGTTTCGAGGTAAGCCCAGGAAATGTAGCAGTGAAAAAAGGTAAGTTAGTGTTACTTGATTGTTTCTTTATGAGAGAGCACTTAATTAAGGTATGTGGTGGATAATATGAATAAACCTAAGAAACCTTTGTACATCGAAGCAATACTAGTAGTTATTCTCATTATGTTTCTAATAGAAGTGTATCAAGAGAAAATACAAGGTACTCAATTCTCACAACAACAATAGGAATACTCATGACTAAGAATACTAAGCAGTTAAAAGCATTTGTTATAACAGGTACAACTGAGGAGAAAGGGAGCAAGAAGAGAACACTAGTAGCTCGTGCTATAGATAAGGGGCAGATATGGAATAACCCTAGTATGTTTGGGTTTCGTAAGGTGTTTAAAGTAGAGGGATAAGCTAGGAGGGTACATATGTATACATATGTTAACTAGTGAAAGATTACTTAGGTACCTACTTGAAGTAAATATCTAAGAGAAGGTGCCTTAGACTTCCTAAGTAAACATAGGTTATAAAATAGCATGGATTTACGAATCTGTCAAGTACCTAAGTATACTTAAGTTGTATTTAATCTGCTTAGTAGTATACCTAAGGTTACTTGTGTGTAAACATTTCAAGGTATTGCGCTTTTGTAGTGCCAATCAACAGGATAAACAAATGAAATATTCAATAGGCGATATAGTAACGATAACTAACGAAGGGGCTACTTATGTTGGTTATTATCAGAAAGCGGAAGAGTTATTAGCAACCAATTTCGTACCTTCATCTCTCCCTTCTATAGGTGAAGCTTATGTAATCCGTAACAAAAAACCAACAAGCAAGGTGGATAGCCTCGATAAATTTTATTACCTTGTAGAAGGATGTGATGGGAAACAGTACGTAACAGGGGCTTGTTACTTCGAAAACTATTTACCTGCTGAACCTAAGTTCCCTATGTTACCCTTATGTAAACGACCACAGCTACGGCTACGAGAGATAACCCTAGAAATAGAGAAGTTAAACAATGAGGCTAAACTAATAGCAGCATTACTATAATCTCTATTAAATGTGACGACTTCTGGAATACTGGCGTTACTAAAGGGTAACGCTAGTTAACTCAGGAATTATTATGGAATCAACTCACAAAACATGCACAGGTACTAAAGGGTGCAACACAAGTAAACTCATGTCGGCTTTTAGTAATAATAATAGTAGGAAGGACGGTAAGAGTAGCCTATGTAAGCAATGTGTACGACTAGATAGGTTCTTAAATCGTAGTACACGACTGGAGAACGATAAGAAGTATAGAGATAAGCCTGAGGTACGTTTTAAGACCTACAAAGCATCAGCAGCTTCTAGGGGATTCCTATGGACACTTAACTTCCGACAGTTCATGACGTTCTGGAAGAAACCTTGTAGTCACTGTGGTGTAGACATAGAAACCATAGGACTCGATAGGGTAGATAGTAAAGTTCCTTACCAGATGGATAACCTAGAGCCTTGTTGTTCTACTTGTAATAGATTAAAGAGTGATTGGAGTACCGCTGATTGGTATGAGCACATGGATACCATAATTCAGTTTAGAGGTGAGCATGTTAAACTAGGTAACTGGGGTGACATATGAACAGAGATGAAGTGATACGTAAGATTAATGAAGCTGACTTAGTAATATCAAGAGATGATATGATGCGTACATTCCCTAGGTACACATTATATAAATATACTAAACAGTTGGAGCTTAAGGTAGCAGAACTAGAATCTAAGGTAGATAGGATATCCCACTTAGAAAGATACTACGCTGCTGATTTCGATGATAGCACTAATGTATATCGCGCTTCCGATGTAGAATATATATTAAAAGATAAGTAAGTAAACAGTTAAACCAAAGGATAACAAAGATGAAAATGTCACACTTAGATTCAACCCCCGCAGAAACATCAGGCTTCACTTCATCAGGATTTGGTTTCGAGATGAACGCCAAGATGTATAGTATCTTCCTTGATAAGATGTACAAGGATAAAGCAGGCGCAGTGATTAGAGAATTATCTGCTAACGCATGGGACTCCCACGTAGACGCAGGTAACACTCTAACACCTTTTGAAATACAGCTACCCACTTGGTTAGATAAAACGTTTAGTATCCGTGACTATGGTACAGGGATTCCTCATGATAGCTTTGAGCATGTCTATACCAACATAGGTAACAGTACTAAAGAACACTCCAATGATTTCATAGGTAGTTATGGTCTTGGTTCTAAGTCACCTTTCTCTTTAACAGATACCTTCATAGTAGATAATATACACGATGGTATCAAGAGTGTCTGGGTATGCTTCAAGAGTGCAGGGTTTCCCCAAGTAACAAAGGTATCCTCGGAGCCTACTGATGAACACACAGGTGTTAAGGTTTCTTTCTCTCTCGAGAAGTGTATGGAGAGAGACTTTAGACAATCCGTTGTACGTCAGTTGAGATTCTACACTCTAAAGCCTATTGTCACAGGGGCTGACTTACCTATTGTGTTCCCAGAGATGCCCAACTTAGAAAATGGGTATGCTTACGACGGAGAAATAAGAGAGAACCTATTGGTCATGGGTAATGTTAACTATCCTATAGACTTAGATAGCTTAGGTGCATACGACAAAGGAGGTAAATACTTAGATGCCTTAGGTGCATACGACAAAGGAGGTAAATACTTAGATATCTTCCGTACTAACATAATACTTAAAGCAGAGTTAGGTGATGTAGATATTCCACCTTCTCGTGAATCATTGGAATACACAGAAAAGACTAAAGAGTGGGTATATGCTAAAATAGATAGAATCATAGAGGAACACAAAGCTAATTTTATATTATCCTTAAGTGAGTGTACTACAGTAGTAGAAGCAAGTATCTTAACGAGTAAAAGTAACTCTAGGTTACTAGATTTTACACAGGATAGGGTTTTTGAAATAGGAGGATTTCCTATTAAGTGGACTGCTCTAGTAGCTGGTAGGGTTTCTTTCCTTCCTTTACATAGTAAGAAGTATTTTACACCTAGTAGAGCAAACAAGTTTCCTGAGCACAACCAAGAGTTTATACAGGTAGAACACTTACAGCAGACTCTAATACTTATTAACGATTACACTAATAATCAAGTGCCTTTCTTTAAAGAACACATAGAGGATACTATCCTTCCTTACTTTAGGAACTCAATCCCTTACAGTAAAATGATAATACTAAAGGCTCAGACTACTTACGATAAGCTAACCTTGGAAGAGGACACAGTATTACTTAAAGACAGGTTACTTAAAGAATACAATGTAAAGGCTGTTACGTTCACGGAAGTACTAGGTATCCCTCCTATTAAACTTAAGACCACTAAGCAGTATAGTAACTCCGAGCCTAATCAAGTGTTCACTATTAATAACTATGATGCTTTTGAGACACGACAGAAAGAACAGTTTACTGAGTATAAAGAGAAAGACCTCCCTACCGAAGGTTATTACATAGAGTTATCTAACTGGAGTTCTCTTCCAAATCAGTTATCTATAGCTTGGATAGCTAACCTTGTTTCCCTTACAAACACTACGATATACGCTGTTCGCAGTAAAACAGTAAAGAAACTACCCTCTACCTTAAAACCTCTAGTCAAAGGTCTTACTACTTTCAACAAAGCCATAAAGAAACACCTACAGAACTCTCGTGACTATGATGCAATGGGTACTCAGGTGGTAAGGCGTATTCCTCTCTATGCTTTCACTCTCTTAGCCGAAGGAGACAAACATACAAAACCTTTACTTTCATACATTAAGAAGTACTCAGAGATGTATGTACTTACTTCTTGTAACAATAATATACTAAGGGCTATATTAAGGAAACAGGAGCCAACGTGGGAAGAAGCACCATTAGTAATACCTACTAAGGTAGTTGCTTCCTTATCCCATTACAATATAAACTACAGGAAACTAATTGACACTCTAACTTATAATGTTGTTACACTAAGAGATATCAATAGCAACATCGCAACCATCCGCAAACTATCTAACTTCATCAAATAAAGGAAAACAAAATGTTTATATTCACAGGTAATACAATAAACTTTCATTACAACGGTAAGTTCCACACAGCACAGAAAGACCATCCTAAGTTCCATCAGATAAAAGCAGCAGCTATGGAGAAAGACTATGGTCTTGCGGAGTCATTAATAGACAATGAGAAAACAATCCTTAACTTAGTCATAGGTACCGACCTAAGTTTCATCAACAGTGTTCTATACTATAAAGGAGACGTAGTACATGGGGTACTAGGGGAGAGAATCCTGGATATGGTGGATGGAGGGTATGATGCTAGTCCTCTAATACTATTCATGGAGAACTTACTTAACAACCCTAGTAAACGTGCGGTAGATGAGTTGTATGGTTTCATGGAGGTCTCAGGACTCCCTATAACAGTTGATGGTCACTTCCTAGCATACAAGTCAGTACGTAATGACTTCACTGATAAACACTCAGGTACCTTTGATAATAGTGTAGGCTCTACTTGTGAGATGATAAGAAACAAAGTAGATGAAAACAAAGATAGAACCTGTGCACAAGGGTTACATTTTGCTGCCCATGAGTACGCTAAGGGTTTCGGTGGTGGTGATGATATCATGGTAGTACTCAAGATTAACCCTCGTGATGTTGTTGCTATACCTAGTGATTACAATAACCAGAAAGGGAGATGTTGTAAGTATACAGTGGTTTCTCAGGTAGCTAGGGAAGACGGTAGCTTAACAGGTAAGTCCTTTGTTGGTAGCAAGAGTACATATGTCCCTCCTGTTAGTAACTATGCAGACTCAGCTATATGGGGTGATTTGTTTGACACGTTTAACTCTGACAAGAAAACTGACTTCCCTATAGATAGAGACATGGAATATGAGTTACGCAGAGAGTCCACAGGTAAGGTATATTCTAGATTTGTGTTCTCTCACTATGATGAAAAGAATGATAACCTTATTTTTAAATCACTAAAGACTGACCCCAAGTATTGCACTGTTAAAGACTTAGAAGATTGGACTATAGAGTATACAGGTCGCTTAGTAGGACAGTAAATAAGTAAGCAAAAATACGACACTTAGGGTTCCTTAAGTGTCTCTTTAGTAACCCAAGGATAACAAATATGAAAACAATAATACACGTTAACCAACACATCATTAAGGCTAATAGAAAGAACAACACAGAAGAACCTGTATTAACTTGTAAGACTTACAAAGAAAACAACTATACCAACACAGCGGTTGTCTTAGGTTCCAACGGTGAAGAGATAGGTAGGTTTGTTTATCGCCCTAACAAGCCGTTATCCTGTGGGGCTCATGTATGGTTTGAAACAGATAATAAGGTTGTTGTATTATGAGTAACTACCCTGATGATATAAATATGTATAATGACGACCCACGTAGTCCTTTGTATGACCACGGCCTTATATGTGATGAATGTGAACAAGAGATGGAACAAGACATTGATTGCGATGATGATGGTTTCTACATAGCATCTCTTACTTGTGTCAATAGTGAGTGTAGTGTTAACAACGAGGAAGATGATGATGATGAAAAGTGATTACTTTGTAGACGAAGGTTCAGTAGCAGGAGAGTGGTATGTGTTTGACAACGATTCTTGCTCTTGTGTCGCTGGACCTTATGATGAAGAACGTGCAATAGAGGAACTGTTACGACTACAGCAACTAGAGAAACAATAGAATGCTTGAAGAAGACACAGGATATGAACATAACGAAAACGAAGACCCCTATGGTAGTATTAACTAAACTTAAACAACAGGAAGAAAACAAATGAATACAACAGTAAAACGTCCAGCAAAACTATTAGGTGTAGGTACTAACGCGAAGACAGTCAAGGGGGATAATCTAGGTGAGTACCTAACAGCTATCATGTACCTATCACCTCACAAGGACAACACATCAGGTATGAACCTATGTCCCAAGGCCTCCAAGGGTTGTGTATCTGCTTGCTTATATACAGCGGGACGCGGTGCTTTCTCTAATGTTCAGAGAGCACGTAGGGCCAAGTCTGATTACTTCATAGAAGACAGAGCCAGCTTCCTTACCCAACTAGATTTAGAGTTACGTATGTTCTCCTTCTTAGCTAAGAGAGAAGGAAAGAAACCAGCGGTACGGCTTAATGGTACATCTGATGTAGACTGGGGTTCTTTATTAAACCTTAGTTCTTACCCCGAGATAGAGTTCTATGATTATACTAAAGTGGAGTATCGTATGGGTAAGTACAGAGATACACCTAACTTACACTTGACCTTTAGTAAAGATGAGAACTCTAAGGAAAGTCAACTAGAGTACCTGCTGTCTAACAAGATGAATGTAGCAGCGGTTTTCTCTGGTAAGACCCTGCCTGATACTTACTTAGGTTACCCTGTAATAAATGGTGACCTTACGGACCTTAGGTTCCTAGATGAACGTGGGGTTATCGTAGGTCTTCTAGCTAAAGGCCAAGGTAAGAAAGATACCAGCGGCTTTGTTATACACCAACAGAAGGTAGCTTAATGAGTATAACTATGAGTTACAACCCACAAGACAAAACGTTTACACAGGGTTTTAGAGACGACCCTGATTGGTCTATTGCAGAAGAATACCATCAAGATAGCCTATGGTATGTATTATATGAACATATGTCCTATGGTGGTAAATCGTACGAAGCCTGTAAATACCAAACCATGTCAGCCGCCTTAGAAGCAACTAAAGATTTAACATAGGAATACTATACACTCAAATATGGCGACTCTCAGTTATTACTCCTTGACTTCACAACAAAGTAGGGTATACTTCTTCTCCTAGGGTACACCCTTAGTAACAATAGTAAATCAAATTAAACCTAACATTAATCACAAGAGGCAACACCCACATGGCATTATTACGCAAAGTATCAGTTTTATTCTCAAACGTTAGTAACATCGACACCTTCTCTAATAAGTTTCAGCTAGTAGTTTCCTTAACAGAAGACCAAGCAGCCGATGCAGAGCAAGAAGGTATCAAAGTTAAGACTAAAGAGTACGATGGTAAAACACAGTACCAAGCTACATTCAAGACCAAGTTTCCAGTACGTATCGTGGATGCTTCTGGCAAGAAAGATGTCCCTTTAAATGGGTCTGAGATTGGTAGAGGTTCTCTTGTTAATCTCTCGTTCAAGATGCGTGACTTTGTTACGCCTAGTAAAGAGACAGGTGTTTCTCAGGACTTAACAGGTGTACAAATCTTAGCTATGGAATCAGTCAATGCTTCCGAGTTCGAAGCGGAAGAAGGCTTTGAAGATGCTTCTGGTGACTTCTAAGTAACCCAATTAAATAAGTAGTAGCACCCAAAGGGAGTCTTAGGTAACTAAGGTTCCCTTTCTTACATCTAAAGGAAAACTAATGCAAACTAAATACAAAACTGAATTATGTGACTTCTTCAACGCCCCCTTAAACACAGGTGATTTAGTACTAGGTGCCATAGGTTCCAATAAATACCACCAAACTAAATTCAAAATAGCTGTCGTAGTAGGTAGGACTGCTAAAATGGTAAAGATAGTACAACTAATAGCACAACAGACTGACGTTAGCACTCTTACTCCTGATGTTGTATGCGACATGGTATTCTCTCGTTTCGTAGGTAAAGGAAGGATAGGCGCTCGTTTCTTTAGTGACGAACTTGTTAAATTTAAACACCAATTGATTAATCAACAGGATATTGATAGAATACTTTTAGAAGCTGAGGAAGAAAATAAAAAACACCCTCAGTTATCATCTAACCCTTTTTCTTTTTAGGAGATACCAATGAAACTAGCAATAATAATAGGCAACTTCCAACCTTTACACAATGGTCATGTTACCCTTATAAACAAAGCAGTAGAAGATAATGATAGAGTCTTGATTCTAATAGCAGGTATCAACAAGTTACCTAATTACGTTAGACCTTTTAGTTTTCAAGATAGAAAGGTTCTTATGGAGAAAGTAATCCAGAGTAATAAGTTAGATATCCGAGGGTTACCTGACTCCCCTACTAAAGAAGAGTGGGTATCTAATGTTATAGCCCATCAATGTAGTATCGAAGAAGACCCTACCCATGTAACTCTATACACGAGTGAGAAAGAGAGAGACTTTTACTCTGAGGCACTATTGTATACCGTGGAAACAGTAGATGAACTACCTATAAACTCAGTTGACATAAGAAACTTGTTTTACGCTGCATCCTCTGATTTAAAAATACTTTCTTCGCTAGTACCCAAGGATACATTATCTTTCCTAGGTGACATAGAAGTAGGGGAGTTGTGGAGATTATCACAAGAGAAAACAAAGTGTGAAGAGTTATCCTTAAGTAAGAGACAAGAACATTCACATAACAATTCCATAGAACCTGTAGCACACGCTATTATAGTTCAGAACCAGAAAGTATTAACAGTAATACGTAAGTCTGTTAGAGGGTATGGACAAAGAGCATTAGTAGGAGGTTACATAGATTACAAAGAAGAATCTATGGGCGCTGCCATGCGAGAAGCACTAGAAGAAACAGGGGTAGACTTGATAGACTTAAGTAAACAAGGAAAATGCAAGTGCCTTGTTAGGTCCATAGAAGAAAACCTTAGTGATATAGGCTCCCGCACACTTGGTATTAATTACCTGTTCATTATCAAAGAAGACTTAGAGTTAAAAATAGTACCTTGTCCTAAAGAAACACTAGGTTATGAGTGGGTAGTCTTAGACGATATACTTAGGGAGAAAGAGCTATTGTTCTTTAATCATAACTTAGTAGTACAGAGGGTGTACAGTATGTTAAGCTCTAATGCGACAACAAAAAAGTAAGTAAGGATTAAACATGAGTGGTACTATAATTGAGTACGGCTTACCATGTACAGCGAAGGAGGGGTCATGTGGCTCCTCTAACGCTATGGTACGCTACGAGGATAACGGCATGTTCTGCCATAAGTGTCAAGGTCATAACAACTCTGAGAAAGGAGGTGACTACGTACCAAGAGAAAGAGAGGATAAGTATATTAAAGATTTAACGTTCTATCAAGAAGCTGAGTATAGAGACATAACAGACAGACGTATAACCGCTGATGTGTGTAAGAAGTATGGAGTTAAAACAACGGTTAAAGGAAGCCATTTATTCCCTGCCTATAACAAAGAAGGAGAACTGATAGCTGTAAAAGAAAGATTCTATCCTGATAAGAAGTTTGTTATACATGGTGACATAAGCAAAGCTGTCTTATTTGGGATGAAAGAGTTCCCTAAGACAGGGCTTTCTATTACTATTACCGAAGGAGAATACGACGCGATGGCTGCTTATCGTATGACAGGTAGTAGTTATCCTCATGTAAGTATATGGAATGGCTCAGGTAGCGCCAAGAAAGAATGTAAGTATAACTTTGAAGAACTTAAGCAGTTTAAATCTATTACCCTTAATTTTGACAATGATGTAGCAGGTAAGAAAGCCATTGAAGAAGTAGGCCCTATGTTTCCTGGCCGCACCAAGGTTATGTTATTGACTGATGCTAAAGATGCGTGTGATTACCTCAAGCAGAACAAAGGACAGAAGTATACTGATGAATACCATAGAGCCAAGATATTTACATTAGGTGGTATCATTAATGGCGCTGATACATGGGAGAAGTATAGAGAAAAGAAGGATGTACTAAGTATACCCTTTGATTCCCAGTATGCAGAGCTTAACCAGAAGACCTATGGTGTACGCTTAGGTGAGATAGTTCTCCTGACAGCAGGAACGGGTTGTGTTGATGCAGACACTGAGTTCTTCACAGGCACTAAGTGGAAAAGAATAGCAGAGTATGAACAAGGAGATAAGGTTCTACAGTCTTCTAATGTAGGTGTTGCTACTCTTGTTACTCCTAATGAATACATTAAACTACCTTGTGATTCATTAACGCATGTACAGTCTACCTCTGTAGACCAAGTATTAAGCGAGGAACACGATGTTGTTTACAAAGGTAAGAATGGTTACCTAAAGAAGAAGTTCTCTAGTATCCATTCATTATTAAAAACATCTAAACACGGGTGGCAGGGTAAGATACCTACTACTTTTCATTACTCAGGTACTGGGGTCGACTTAACAGAAGGAGAACTACGCTTACAAGTAGCTGTTATGGCAGATGGTAGAATAGTTAAGGAAGGTATTAACAACTATACACAAATGAGGTTTCATAAAGAACGTAAGTACTTGAGATTACTAATGTTACTAAAGGAGTATGATTTAAAACACAAGAACAATGGATTAGTCAAAGGTGTCTATGAGGTAATTGTTTTCCCTAAGTTAGCGGATAAACATTTTGATTCTAAGTATTACAACTGTACTAATGATCAACTAAGGATAATAACAGATGAGTGTGCTTATTGGGACGGTCGTTATAGCAAACTAAATGATTATACTAGTACGATACAATCTAACTGTGAGTTTATACAGTTTGCTTATCATTCATTAGGGTATAGAGCTAACATATCAGAAGACCAAAGAACTCATAAGTATTCTACAGGTTACGCAGGTACTGTACACTGGAGTCCTGAAGTTAACATAGGTTTTGGTAATAGACATGGGACATTAGGTGTTACTGAATACAAAACAACAGATGGATACAAATACTGTTTCTCTGTTAACTCAGGTATCTTAGTACTACGTAGAGGGGGCAAGATATTTCTAACAGGTAACTCAGGTAAGACCCAAGTACTAAGGGAATGGAAGTACCATCTACTAATGAATAGTATGTACAAGATTATGGATATCTCTTTAGAAGAAGATGTAGGAGATACTGTAGGTGGTCTTATGGCTATACATGCGAACAAGCGTATAACCTTACCCGATGTAAACATAACGGAAGCAGAGGAGATAAGGATACATGATGAAATCTTTAGTAACCAAAGATTCTTTATGTTAGACCATGAAGGCTCTGTAGAAGATGATTCCCTGCTAGATAAAATAGAATACTCCGCTGCTGTTGATGGTTGTAAGATTATATTCCTAGACCACATAACCATAGCTGTATCTGATGTACAAGCAGGTTCTGAGAATCTATCTATGGATAAGTTTATGGGTCGACTACTCAAGATAGTCAAGCGATTAAAGATATGTGTCGTAGTAGTTAGTCACTTGAGGAAAGTAGGAGGAGGTGGTAAGTCTTTTGAAGAAGGTCGTATCCCAACAGAGGATGATTTAAAAGGGAGTGGTAGTCTTAAACAGATTGCTATGACAACCATTGCTATCTCACGTAACAAGTATGCTGAGTGTGAAAGAGAAAGGAATACAACTAGGTTCCACGTACTCAAGTGTAGATTCTCAGGTAGGACTGGTCCTTGTGACTATGCTAACTTCCAAGATGATACAGGGAGAATGGTAGTAGTGGACCCTGAGACTTTCTTTGACCCACAGGCCACTGAGTTCGATGAGGAGATAGGTGGTTCTTCTCGTTTTTAATTTGTGTCATGCACAAGAAACACAGGTAACTTGTGCATGTAATATAGGAATACAATGATGAAGTATAATATAGCAGAAATGGCAAGACTAAACGGAATGTCTGAACAAGACTACACTGACCAGATATGCAAAAACTTTATAGCTCTTATGGAAAGTAAGATGGAGGACACCGAGCTTAAGACTGCTAGTATGTTTAAGGTTGGAGGATTTACAGTAATAACCAGTAAGCAAGAAACAACCTCGGAGATACCCAATGAACCTAGTATCAGAGAGGGATAAATGGAAACAAGAGTTTGAGATGGGTTACAATAGTAAGGTAGTATTTCTATCTACTTATAAGAAAGAAAGAAATAATGAGACATGGAGAACATCACGTCCCTTGGAACATCTATGTGAATACGTCATGTACCTAGAGAAACAACTGGAGATACTCAATGAAAGAAAGTAAAGAGATGCAAGTACCTGTACAGTTCCTTAGGATACCTATGACTAATCTAAGTATACGCCTTGTTAAACCAGAGGATATTATATACATAGAAGATATCATAGGGTTGACTAATGTAGTACACAAAGTAAACCAAGAGGTAACCAATTGCGAGACAATGTTATCTGCTGATGAGATTGAAGAAGGTATCTACGCCTTACAGAAGCAACAAGATGACTACAGTGAAGGAATGTTTAACATAACTTTCCTAGGAGATGAGTAATGAATAAGTTTAAAGAGGAAAAGAAACTATGAGTTCAGCACGTCCAGCAGGCGCAACTTACATTAGCACAGACAGTCAGTACCTGAAATTCACAATAGAGCAAGATATTCACTACTGGTCTGTATACTTAACGAACGGGCAGTGGATGAATGATTGCGGAATGCCTGCGAATATCAGGTCACTTCATGACATTGACAGGATTAAGTTACTTGAATCCCAACTCACAGAGAGAAATGATAAAATAAAAGTTCTTGTAACTAAATTAAGTTCTTTTGCGTGTGGAGTGTTGGATTTTAATGAGTGTGAGCAGGAGAGTGAAGATATGGATGAAGCCTTTAGTATCTGCTTGGCTTCCGCGTTAGCTATAACTGGGAGGGGGGAATCATGAGTTCTTTTGTATTGTGTGATGATGAATCTTGGGAAGATTTGTATCAACCTGAGTACTACAAGTGGTTTAGAATTAAGGAGGCAGAGGATTTACTAGGCCATGCAAGTATAAGAGTATATGTCCACATAGACTGGCAGGAGGGTTATCCAGATGATAGGGTAGAATACTTAGAGCAGCAGATAGAGATATTGGCTAGATTTGGATATATCAAGCTCATATATAAAGGGGAAGATGGTAAAGAGGCGGGGTTGGTGATGGATAGTACACAGGTGATTGAGAGTCCCCATATAAATATGTTTGAGAGTATAAAGACAGGGTTAGAGGAAGCTATTGAGAGTAATGCAGCTACAGTAGTGTATGGAGGAGATGAGTAATGAATAAGTTTAAAGTTGGTGATAGGGTTGTAGTGACGGTGGATAAATATCGCTTCCTTGCTTTAGGTGATGTAGGTAAGGTGGCTGTGGTCTATCCCTCAGGTATTGAAATTGAAGGAGATGATAAATTCTACTCTACAGCTTGTTTTGAATTAGTAATAGCAGCCCATCCCCCTCCTATACATAAAGAAGAAATAATAGCTTGGGCTAATGGAGAAAAGATTGAAGTAAGACAACAATGTAGCGGTAGATGGATGTATGCTTCAAACCCTTCATGGTCAGAAGATTTTAGCTATAGAGTAAAGCCTGAGGTAGTGGTGGAAGAAGTATATGATATGTGGGAAGCAGAAGTGGAGAGGAGGGTTGCAGTTAGAATGAAAGAGATACTCTCAGATGATAAGAGGAAAGATATGCTAATGCACAATCATGAGTAATATACCTAAAGGAATAACCAATCCTAACGGAATACTAACAGAGAAAGACTTTCTTGAGATACTTGAGTATAACAAGAGTAAACAACAGGTAGAGGAAAACACTAATGAAGAAAGCAATATTCTTATAGGATTACACAGGTATCATGGCGCAACCTTGGTTAGACGCGGGTTACGAATGCTGGATATTTGACAGTCAGCATCCTATAGGAGAACACAGAGAAGGTAACTTAGTAAGAGTTGGCCTTAGTATTCCTGATAATATAGCACAACAAAGTATACTGCTTACAGAATTAAAGAATAAGTGGGGAACTACAGTAGAGTTTGTATTTGGATTCCCTCCTTGTACAGACCTAGCAGTTTCTGGGGCATGTCACTTTGAAGTTAAAAGATTTGTAGACCCTTTATTTCATTATAAGGCTACTGAGTTAGCTTTGTTTGTTGGTAGACTAGGAGAGTACTTAGGTGTTCCTTGGGCTTTCGAGAATCCTATTAGTGTACTTAGTACACGCTACCGTAAGCCTGACTTTATGTTTCACCCTTGGGAATACGGAGGTTACTTACCTGTGGATGATGTACACCCTACCTACCCTGATTACATTGCACCAAGAGATGCTTATCCTAAGAAAACTTGTATTTGGTCTGGTGGTGGTTTTGTGGTACCCTCTAAATCAGAAGTAGAATGTCCTAAAGGCTACTCTACACAACACAAGAAACTTGGAGGTAAAAGTATGAAGACAAAGAATATACGTTCAGCAACACCTAGAGGGTTCGCAATGGCTGTGTTCTCTGCTAATGGTTGATATAAGAAAAGAACTCATAGGTAAAACCATAGCAGTGTGGGACTATGAGACTGATGGATTCCTAGAGACTATGACTCAGGTACACTGCGGTGTCATATGTGATGCTTACAACGAAGATAGTGCTATGGAATACTGCTTAGGGGCTGAAGGTAAGATAGCTCTCGATGCCTTAGATAAGTTTGAGGTATTAGTAGGCCATAATATAATTGGATACGATCTCCCTATGGTAAAACAAATGTACGGATGGGAACCAAGGAAAGAAGTAATAATCATAGATACCCTGTTCCTCTCTCGTTTATATAACCCTGACTTAGAAGGAGGCCATTCATTAGGTTCTTGGGGTGAACGTTTAAAAGAACCAAAGACTTCTTACCACCCTGTTACTGATGAACTACAGCCTGTTTATAATCCTGATGAGAAGTTCCCTTCTAAGAACCCTTGTTGGACAGGTAGTATTTACACAGAGAACATGGGTTCTTACTGTAAGCAAGACGTAATAGTAAACACTAGAACCTTTTGGAAACTCCTAGATTTAACAAAGAATTTCTCATGGCTAAGTATTACATGTGAGATGGTTACTGCTACTATTATACAGAGACAGATGCAACATGGGTTTGTCTTTAAGAAAGAAGAAGCAGAGAAATTACTAGCGTTACTTACGTCTAAGGTAATAGCATTAGAGGAAGAAGTACACCGTACCTTTAAACCTATCGCTAAGTTAATCAAAGTTGTTCAGCCTAAAGTAAAGATGGATAATACAATCAGTAGCGTAGGCTTAGGTAAGATACTTAACTGGGAGGATGTTATATGTGTACCTAATGTAACCCGTAGTGAGACTGTGGTAACAAGAGAAACCTACAATCAATTCACAGAGACTACAGAGAAACGCGATGTCATTGTGAAGAACGTTGAGTATCACACTGGTTCCTTTAGTCTCATAGAGTGGCCTGACTTCTCTCTAGGTAGTAGACAGCAGATAGCCGAGAGGTTACTCCAAGCTAAATACAAGCTCACTAAGAAGACAGAGAAAGGTAACTTCATTATTGATGATGAGGTATTACAGGTAGCAGCAGATGCAGGTATCCCTGAAGCCAAACCTCTTGCTGAATACTTCATGTTAACCAAGCGTGAAGGAATGGTTAAGGACTGGATTAAACGCGCTGTGTATCATGAGGAACAAGGTGTCTGGAGAATGCATGGGAGAGTCAATACACTAGGTGCCATTAGTAATCGTATGACTCACAATAGTCCTAATGTTGCTCAGGTACCCTCTCCTAAAAGTAAGTATGGTAAGGAGTGCAGAAGTCTCTTTGGTTGTCGCAGGGGTTACAAACTAGTAGGTTGTGATGCCTCGGGGTTAGAACTCAGATGCTTAGCCCATTACATGAATGACCCTGTGTATACTAAGGAATTACTAGAGGGTGATATACACACAGCTAATCAAGTAGCCGCTGGCTTACCTGATAGAAACTCAGCGAAGACATTTATTTACGGCTTCTTGTATGGAGGAGGGGACGCTAAGATAGGTCAGATAGTAGGAGGAAATGCTAAGATAGGTAAGAAGCTTAAGGAACAGTTCTTAAATTCAACACCAGCACTTAAGAAACTCAGGGATGGTATCTTACATGTTACATCTTTTCGCAAGTGGCTAAAGGGTCTTGATGGTAGAATAATTAGAGTACGTTCCTCTCACTCAGCTTTGAATAGTTTACTCCAAGGAGCAGGGGCTATCGTTTGTAAACATTGGTTGATAGAGTTTATGTCACAGTTAGACAAAGCAGGGATATACGCAGAGCCTTGTGCTAATATTCACGATGAAGCAAACGTAGAGGTACTTGAGAAAGACGCAGAGCAAGTAGCTAAGATAATGGAGCAAGCCTTTCTCACAGTAACTAAGACGCTAAAGTCCAATTGTTTACTAGAGGGTGAAGCTAAAATAGGAAATACATGGTATGAGGTACACTGATTATGAGTAACGTCCCATTAAAAGAATGTAACAAATGTGACAATAGAAAAGCATTGGAACACTTCCGTATCCGTAAGGACAACAGTAAACTAAGGAATACTTGTCGTACCTGTGAAAACTTACTACAACAGAAGAAATCTATCGCTATCGTAAGAATAATAACTAAGAGTAAGACTCCTCCTCCCTCTGATGTTATCTCTAAGAGGATGTTAGGTGGCGCTAATAGGAGAGCTATGGAGAAAGGACTACCTTTTAACTTAGACCTAACCGATGTACAGATACCTGCTATATGCCCTGTACTAAGGATACCTTTGGTCCCTTCTGTTGATGGTTTCCTACATGAGAATAGTCCAACTTTAGATAGACAACTACCTCACTTAGGTTATACTAAGGGGAATGTACAAGTGATTAGTAACATGGCTAATCGAATTAAAACCAACGCTAACAGTATTCAACTAGAAGCAGTATTGAAATACGTTAAATCAATAGAGGATAAGCATAAATGAAAGATAACGAAATAGTAACTGCGGTAAACAAAGCTGACTATACACCTGCGGAACATGCGGCAGTCGACGCTATGTCTATACCTTTGATACGTGAGCTTAAGCGTAGGAAAAGCTTTAGAGGGAGACGTAACAGAGATGCCTTTAAGCGTATGGACCGACCAGAGAAACAAGATGCTATGGAACGTGGAGCCAGTTTTATTACCTCCTTCTTAGAACGAGCAGTACCTAAAGTAGTCAAAGTCTAATGAGGGTAGTAGGTGTAGACGCAGACATAATAGTTTACATCTGCTGCTTCGTTGCTAAAAAACAAGAAGAGAATGGTGTGTATCTAACCTGGTATCAAGTGAGCAAGATAGTAGACACAGTTTACAACAATGTTTTACTAGGTTCCAAGGCTACACACCACCTAGGTTTCCTAACGGATAGTAGAAGTAACTTTAGGGTAGCTGTTGCTAAGACGTTAGTTTACAAAGGACAACGGGAAAACACAGAGAAGCCCCCTTTCTTCAGTGAAGTTAAGCATTACCTAGAGAAACACTGGGGATGCCAAATGATGAGAGGTGTTGAGGCTGATGATGCACTTGTAATAGCAGGAGAACATTTTAAAACGAAGGGAGTAGACTATATTATAGCTTCCAAAGACAAAGACTTACATCAGTATCCTTGTGAACACTTCGATATGAACAAAGGTAAGGAGCACCTATTTCACATAAGTAGAAAAGAAGCCCATAGGAATCTCTGGGAACAAGTTATCTTAGGTGACCTACCTACTGATAATATTCCTGGCCTCACCCATGCGGCTCAGTATATGACTACTGTAGAGTTCAACAAGAAAGTAAGAGCACCTAAGGACTTAACCTATGGTAAAACTAGAGCAAATTCTATATTAGATGAGGTAGCCCCTGAAGATTATGCAAGACACATACTAACCTTGTATATTGAAGAATACGATGATGTAGAATACGGACTAGGAGAACGTAGGTTCTTAGAGACTTATACCTTAGTTAAACTATTGACAAAAGCCCCCAAAGAACTTAAGATACATTTTAACCCATTGAGAGTTAAGAGAGCATTACTTGAGTTTGAAGATGAAACCAACGGAGATTATTAAATGCAGAAATTGAGTAAGAAGAAGTTCATTAACAAACAAGTAAACGCTATGTGCTATGGCATTCTACTTTCCTTACTAGACGAAGAGAATGGTAAGGCCCTAACAGTAAAGTCAGCGGTCAAGCAATTGTCTAAGACTACTTATTTCACAGACCAACAGTCAGGCCAACGTAAACTAGGGTTATGCTCTAGGTTGATACGTAAGAAACTTAAGGTCAATCCTTACATTACTGTAGATGAAATGTATAAGGATATTATTCTTGCCTAAAGTTCTCATAGACGTGAGGATAAATGAGAAACCCCTGAGTGCTAACAAGATGCATTATCGAGATGGTAAGATTGATACTAAAGAGTATAAAGAATATCGCTCGGTAATCGCTGATTTACTCAGGGGTTCTTATGGTATCCAAAAGAAAGACAAGCTAAAGCTCTCTATTATCGCAGGGTACTCTAGTAAACTAGCTGACTTAGACAACTGCTTAAAGCCTGTGTTAGATTCTATGCAAGCCTGTATGGACTTTGACGATAGACAGGTCTTTGAGATAGTAGCATTGAAACACCACGTAGCTAAAGGAGAAGAATACATCTGCTTAAAGCTAGAGACAATCACAGATACACAATGGATACGCAGGGTACAAAAGCTATTCCCTCTATTCTGGAGAAACAAAGAATGAAGATACCAATTAAAAAAATACTGGAAGGTATAGACAAACTAGAACAAGCAGAGGTTTTTAATATAATGCCTATTATGGATTCCTTCTGCACAAAAAAAGGTCAGAGTAACCCTGATTTAATAATACCTGTTGTACAGATGTATAGAAGTAAAAATGGACATGTACTATTAGATATACCCCATGAAGAAAAGTATAACACCCCTAAGAATAAGTTCTCTAGGTACCACAAAGTAATAAAAGGTGCTCACGTAGACGTATATGATGTACTCCATGCTTTTGATGTAGGTTCCCATTCCATAGGTCACGCTATCAAGAAGTTATTAGTAGCAGGTAAGAGAGGGTCCAAGGATACCAAGCAGGACTATGAAGAAGCTATCGCAAGTATTAACAGAGCAATCGAGGACTTATCATGAGTATAGAACAGCAAGTAAGGCAGTTCAATCTAACCTATAACAAAGAGATGTCTGAGGTACCTAGGTTACCTACATCACCTGAAGCAAGCCTAATGCTTAATCTTATAGTAGAAGAAATAGAAGAGTTAACCCAAGCTATAGCAGAAGGTGACTTAGTAGAGGTGGCTGATGCCTTAGCGGATATCTTGTACGTCACTGCACAACAAGCTACTACTCTAGGTTTCCCTGTGGATGCTTTGTTACGAGAGGTACAAAGAAGTAACTTAAGTAAACTAGGGGAAGATGGTAAACCTATTTATAGAGAAGATGGTAAGGTACTCAAAGGTCCAAACTTCAGTGAGCCTGACATCGCTAGGGTACTAAGGTGTTATTCATGAGTTCACAAGCAGTCCAATACATTGACCATATGGGTTCTGATGCCTCAGTAGTTAAAGCAGCTAGGGTATCCTTCGCTGGAGATAATGAAGTAAGAGCTATTGAGAAAGATACTAAGCTACTTAACTATCTAGCAGCACATGGACATTGGTCTCCCTACAGCCACACAGCTATTACATTAAGAATGACAGCACCTGTTCCCATTAGAACACAGTGCTTCAAACATAAAGTGGGCTTCACTGAGAACGAGGAGAGTAGGCGTTACGTATCTTATACTCCTGAGTATTTCATACCTACCTTTAGAGCTACAGCAAGTAATAAGAAGCAAGGTAGTGGGGATACATTAGATTACCAAGAGCACTTACAAGAGAAATATAAGTCTCTCCTAGATTATGTTATAGGAGAGTATGAACAACTACTTTTAGATGGTGTTTGTGAGGAACAAGCTAGGTTCCTATTACCTCAAGGCTGCATGGTTAATTGGTACTGGACTGGTAGTTTATCTGCTTTCGCTCGTTTCTATAAACAACGTACCGATTCTCACGCTCAACTAGAGATACAAGAGTTAGCCAAGATGGTAGGTGATATCATACAACCGCTGTACCCTATATCTTGGGCAGCATTAACAAAGGAGTCTATATGTACTTGATTCTTGTGCTAGTAACACTTATTTCTGGAGTAGCATTCTGGTCTCTTGGTGTTTTAAATGTAATAGTAATAGTAGCTTTACTTGTAGAGTCAGTAGGGATACACTCTTTCCCTACGTTATCTTTAGGGTTACTCGTAGTAACTGTAACACTATGGGGAGTTTCTCTAATAATAACATCAATATTATCAGCACTGGCCTTAGGCTTAGAATAAATTACAAGGGATACCCTATGGAAATAATAGTTTACACAAGACCAACATGCGTTTACTGCGATAAAGTTAAAGACCTTTTAGATGTGGCAGGGTTATCTTATGAAACAAAAGAAGCCCCCCAGAAAGACACACCAGAAGCCCTCACGTTATGGGCTAAGGCTAAACAGACAGTACCAGTTGTTGTCATAGACCAGTTAATAATAGGTGGATATGAAGATACTTTTGATTACATTATCACTAAGGAATTAGACGAGAATGAGTAGAATATTAACTAAGAAAGATGCGTACACAGTAGATTACCCTTGGGCTTTACTAGCAGCAGAGGCACAACAAGATATCCTTTGGACTGAGAAAGAGATTGAGGTATCCAAGGATATCCAAGATATCAAAGTAGGTATGACCGAATCAGAATCCTACGCTACTATCTATAACTTACAACTGTTTACCTTGTATGAGAAGATGGCTGGAGCTTCCTACTGGGGAGATAGAGTTATGAAGATGTGTCCCCGCCCCGCAGATATCCAACGTATGGCTATGACCTTTGCTTTCGTTGAGGAGGCAGTACATGCGCCCTTCTACAACAAGCTAAATGCAGCCTTGAACATAGACAGTGAAGAGTTCTACGACAGTTACAAAGGTGACGAGGTGCTCAGTAGTCGCATGAGTTTCATAGGTAAGTGTATAGGTAACCCAAATCCATTAGTATCTACTGCTGCTTTTAGTATGATTGAAGGAGCTATCTTGTATTCTTCTTTCGCATTCTTCCTACACTTCCAATCGGCTGGTAAGAATAAACTAATGAATGTGTGCCGTGGTATCAAGTTTAGTGTACGTGATGAGAACTTACATAGTGAAGCAGGCGCACAGTTGTTTAAGACAATAGCAGAAGAGACAGGAGAGCCTGTACCTACTGAAGAGATTAATGAAGTAGCTCGTAAGATAGTAGAACACGAACATGCTATCATTGACCGTTCATTCATCAAGGGTGAGATAGAAGGTATCACCCCACGACAGATGAAAGTCTTTGTAAACCACAGAGTAAACTTATGTTTACAGCAACTAGGACTACAACCTTTATTTAACGAAGAGAACAATGTAATCAAAGAGTGGTTCTACGATGGTATTAACTCAGTGCAGTTCCATGACTTCTTTAGTGGTGTTGGTAATGAGTATAATAGAGATTGGAATGAGCAGGGTTTCTCATGGTAGATGGACTATACAAGGCTTACTTCATAGGAGGTGAGTGGGATGGAGTAAGCAAGAGAGTTCAAAAAGAAGAGTTTATCAAGGTAATAAAACATACTACTATGTATGAGAAAGTCAAATACTTTGGTACTAATGAAACAAGTGTAACTCGTCACGTAGATATGTATGTATTGGTAACTCGGTATAATGATGATATACTTATCTATAGACTACTTAAAAATGTTAAAGGAAACAATTAAATGCAAGAGAAAACAATTTACCAAAAGTTTAGCGAAGAACGTAAAGAACTACAACGTGTAGGCGAAGTACCTGAGTGGTTTACTACAGGTGGTTGGCAGTTATTCCAAGATAAGTACCTACATGATGCAACAGGTCTCCGTGATACTTACCTCCGTATCGCAGGAACACTAGCGAAACACTTGCCCGATAGTAAGACATGGGAAACTAAGTTCTTTAACCTGCTATGGAACGGATGGTTAGCCCCCTCTACTCCTGTTCTAAGTAACACAGGTACTAACAAAGGTTTACCTGTATCTTGCTCAGGTCAGTATGTAGGAGATTCTATTGATCAGTTCTACAGCAACAGACACGAAACAGCTATGCTTACTAAGAACGGCTTTGGTACATCAGGTTACTTAGGTGACATACGTTCTCGTGGTTCTGTTATATCAGTAGGCGGTAATGCCTCGGGTGTTATCCCTGTGTTCAAAGGGTTTGTTCAAGATATGCGAGATGTAGCCCAGGGCACCTCAAGACGTGGGGCTTGGGCAGGGTATTTACCCATTGACCACGGTGATTTCTTTGAGCTATGTGACTTACTCCAACACCAGAGTGATGATTTAAACGTAGGTTGGGTAGTATCTGATTTATTTATTGCGCGTATGGATAGAGGAGATGCTGACGCTGTAGAGAGATACCGTAGAGCACTCAAGGTAAAAGCATTAACAGGCAAGGGATACTTCTTCTTCGTAGATAAAGTAAACAGAGCTAACCCTTCTTCTTACAAGGTTCATTCATTAGATGTTAAAGCTAGTAACCTCTGCACTGAGATAATGCTTCACTCTAGTAAAGAAGAAACCTTTACCTGTGTACTCTCTAGCATGAATCTTAGTAAGTACGATGAATGGAAAGAGACAACGGCAGTCTTTGACTCTACTATATTCCTAGATTGTGTAGCCAGTGAGTTCATAGAACTAGCTAAAGATATACCCGCGTTATCCAAGGCTGTACGTGGTACTAGAAACGGAAGACCTCTAGGCTTAGGTGCCTTAGGCTTCCACACATTAATACAACAGAAGATGTTACCTTTGGATTCATTGGAAGCATCTAAGTTGAACAAGGAGATATTCCATCTACTTAATAAAGAAAGCAAAAGAGCGAGTAAGTTCTTGGCTAAAACACTTGGAGAGCCTGCGTACTGCGTGGGACTTGGACTTCGAAACACTCATCTTATTGCTGTTGCTCCTAACACTAGTAGTGCTTTGCTTTGTGGAGGTGTTTCTCAAGGCATAGAGCCAGTGGTTGCTAACGTGTATAATCAACCTACGGCAGCAGGAGAGATATACAGAGTTAACCCTGTGTTCCTAGAGTTAGCTAAGAAGCGTGTTGGATGGGATTCTAAGTTAGTCAAGAGTATCATTAATAACAATGGCTCAGTACAGCATCTAGAATGGTTAACCCCCTTAGAGAAAGAAGTATTCAAGACTGCTTACGAGATTGACCAGTTAGCATTAATACGACTAGCAGCACAACGACAGCCTGATATAGACCAAGGACAATCCCTTAACTTATTCTTTGATGCAGATGAGGATGAAAGAGTTATCTCTAGTGTACATAGAGCCGCGTTCAAGAATGAGAATATCAAGGCTTTGTATTACATGAGAACCAAGGCAGGCGTATCTGCTTCCAGTGGCGAATGTCTTGCTTGTGAGGGCTAAGTAATAACAATAGTACACCTTAGTTTACCTAGGGTGTACCAACATAGGAGATTAAGAGATGAGCAACCTAGTACCTTTGTTATATCGTATTTGCACAGAGGATAAGTTTTGCACTATATATCATGTAGTGTTGGGTGATAAGATAAAAGAAAGCTTTGTTGAAGATTTTGCATCTGCTAACGCTTTAGTAAACAAGCTGAATGGGGAGATTAAGACATGAAGTATTCACAGGTCAAAGAGTACATTGTTATTCCTATACTAAAACAAATGTCTATTCCATATTCGGAGGAGGCTGTAGAACTTCTTCTTATGACATGTGCCCATGAGAGTAACGGAGGGGAATACATAAAGCAGATAGAAGGCCCAGCTTTAGGGATATATCAAATGGAACCTGCTACACATGATGATGTATGGAATAATTACTTGCAGTACAGACAAGAACTCTCCTTAGACGTGTACACAGCTCTCGGGAACACTAATGCTAATGCTGATTTGATGATAGGAAATATGTATTACGCTACAGCTATGGCTAGGATACATTACTGGAGAGTGAGCGAGGCACTCCCTAAGAGGTTCAATTACACAACAGAACGTAAATTCTTTGTAGCCCTTGCTCACTACTCCAAAACTTATTACAATACACACTTAGGGAAAGCAATCCCTGAGAAATACTTAACAGATTATTTAAGATGGAGGAATGCAGGATGAATATTGATATGTTATTTGGAAGACCACTTAATTACTGGCTGGAGTTAGATTTACAGGCTAAAGAAAACAATCAAGTTGATTTAATATTACAGAATGCTCAGTTGAGAGCTAAAGTCAGCATGTACGAAGAAAATCTTAATAAGATGATTGCCTTTAAAAACCGAGTGGAGATATGGAAATGAATAGAGATAAAGTAGAAACCATGATGGAAGAGTTAAAATGTGTAGCACCTAAAGTAACTAAAGAATTAATACAAACAAGAATAAAAGAAGTAGATTACCAGACTATAACAATAGCAGGGAAGAAGATGATGTTCTGTGGTATACAAATGAAAGGAGGCTTTGTTGTTGTAGGGAAACCTGCAGTCTGTATCTCCCCTAAGAACTGGAGAGATGAAATAGGTAAAGAGATTTCTTATTCTAATTCCTTTGATGAACTATGGCAATTAGAAGCGTACCATATGATGTATGGAGGAGTATAAGTAATGAAAGCGTTTAAAGTAATATCAGCAAAGACTTCTAGTGAGTTAGAACTAAAAGTAAATATGTATGACTTAGATAAACTAGGTAGTCTTACTATCTTGAATGGTCATTACTTCTTAGGTATCGTAGGTGCGCTTAAGACTATACATATAATCCCAGATACACCTTGGGTAGCCCAAGAGGAACCATGGGTAACTCCTAAGGAGGAAGAAGTTAAACCACAAGTAACAAGGAAGCCTAGAGGTAAACCTAAGCCTACTATTAAAAAAGCACCAGCACTATAACGCAAGAAGCCCCAAGGGAAACCTATGGGGCTTTCTTTTTTGCGTTGTGTTACTTTACTTTTGTAACACTCTTGTTTGCAAAGGGGTTCATAGCCCGGAACAAACGCATCAATCCAAATACTGATACAAATATACCTACTATAATAAACTCAAGCCACCAAGGTGTACTTGTGTAGCCCATCGCAGACCAGCCAGCCGCTAGTTTCTCAGGTACAAAGAAGTGAGCGCCTACTAACACGATAGTACATAAGATAAGTATCTCATCTGCTATCGTGTGTCGTTTCTCTAGTTGCGCCTGTTTATCATAATCTGAATCAGACACATCGCTTACTAATGCTCGCTGTGCTTTACCTTCTAACTCTGCAATCTTAAAGGCTACCTCCGCTTTAGCTAAGAGATGCGCTCCTTCTTCCTTGAGATACTTACGTTTCTCGGTGCCTTCAATGTATGCTGTAACAGGGGCACTTAGGAAACCTATAACTGTATCAATCCACATGTTACTTACCTTTGGGCACTTGGCCTACATTTAGAGCAAGTATATCTAAGAAGGGTTTTATTTTGTTAAAGATAGCATCGTCTTTCTTAGTAGGAGTAATAGCAACAATGGCACTAGCTACTGTTACTAAGGCAGTTAGAGTGTTAAGTATTAAAAATAAAGTATCTAAATTCATAATGTTTCCTTTTAAAGTGTTGGTTAGTTAATGAGAATACTTAAGTAAAGTGTGTTCTACTTTGTATCTAAACTTATCACATTCTTCTCTTATGTTTTTAGCAGTAGCCAAAAGACTAACTCTTGTGAGTAACTGCTGTATACCTATGGGCTTAGCTATATAATCCGCAACACGTAAGTGGACTGAGCTAAGAACATCAGCTTTGTTTTCAGAGGCAGTCATAAATACAACCTCACTCTGAGAAGTGCTAGGGTTTTGTCTTAGTTGTTCACATAGCTTCAATCCACTTAGGTGTGGCATGTTTATAGCTAATAAGATAATAGTGGGATTAAATTCAATAGCGGCTTGTAACGCTAGTTGACTATCAGAAACTATCTTGTATTCAATATCTGTGTGCGAGAGAGCCTCCCTAATAATAGCTAATTCAATCTCACTATCATCTACTACCAAAAGCTTTATCATTTGTTTCCCCTGTCAGTTATGTTTAAGCTTAAAGCGTTCAATTGACCATAGATTTTCTGTGTCATATCTAAGAAACTAGAATTGATAACTTTAAAGTCTTGTTTTAATTCACGTACCTCTTGTTCCAAGGTGATGATTCGTTGTTGCTGTACATCTACTACCTCTATTATTATTTCTTTTATCTTGTTCTCTGTAGGTATTTCTTTTACTTTATTATTCAAGGAGACTACCCACGCGATAGCCCCCACAATAACTCCTATAACAGAACCTACTAGCATAATGGCCTCTAACTCTTGCCCTTCCAGTACCATCCCATATTCCTCTTAAGTAACCCTAGTATCTTAATAACGATTATAACTACTCTCCATACACTCTATTAAACGCTCTTAGTAGAGGCCCAAAGACTTCTCCTAGTTCGTAACGGCTATCAATAGGGAGCATTTTACCTGTGCTATCTTTGTTTTTCTCAAGTTTACTTATGTATTTAAAAGCAGAAAGAGCTTCTTCTCTTGTCCAACCCGCGTTCTTAATCTCTTGCATACGACTAATAATTCTATCATCAGCAGTTTCTCCTTCTTTCAAAGGTTCTTTCTTCTTATTAATTACACTTTGTTTCTTTAACATAGTAGAAAAACTTACATCATCTGGTGTTGCTTCCCCTTCTACTTCATCCTCTTCGGCAGGAGGAGAACTTCTTTGTAACTCCTCTAAAGGAACAATGTTCTGCTGCCCCAACAACATGTTCGTTATATTTTCATCTACTGACATTTTCGTAGGAGGTGCAAATCTTTCTTCTTGTTCAATAGTATCATCTACCTGAGATTCCCTATCTTCCCTAGCCATTTGTTCTAAGAAAGCAGCATCTTCTTCTTTACTAGGTTGCTCAGAAACATCTTTCAACTCCGCTGATACCTCTGGTTTTACTGTAGTAGTTGCTTTGAATAAAAACTTCTCTTCAGAATTAGCTTGTTCTTCTAGTATAGCTTGGGCTTTCTCTTCTTCTCCTTCTTCTTTAAACTCTAAGTATCTTAAGTAGGAGTCTAAAGCATTAGTTCGTAGGCTGTTACCCGCATACATGTAGATAGAAATAGTCCTGAGTTTTCCCCTTGGACTCATATTTGATGCTTCTATTAACTCTAGTTTACCTAGGAAAGTAGGGTCAACCAAAGAATGAGCTATTATCTCTTTAGGTATCTTACTAGATAAAACATTCATTCCTTTTATAGATTGTATAGCAATACGTGTAGCGGAGTTAACTACAGCATACTCCATACTTATTATATTCTTGTGGGCTAGAGTTATGTTGGAGAAAACCATAGGTAGGAAACCAAGTGCCTTATTAACTACCCCTTTCATACCAGTGGCTTCTTTACTATCTGCAGGTATCTTCTTCTTGCCTACTCTAGATTTTAAATCACTAACTTTATTTGATACAGATATTAACCCTTCTATATTATTTATTAACTCAGGACCCCCGGGTAACATAGATATACCTTCTTTCAATATATTTAGTTTAGAAGCAGTACCTTCTACGTTAACCTCTCCTTTACTATTCATACTTATGATATCTTTACTAGCTATCTTAAGAAGCACAGGTGCCATTAGACCTAAGGAACCTTGGGAAGCAGCCTCTGCTATAGATAATGTAGTATCATTAAGATTAGTAAGCATAGACAAAGCAGCGGCACCATCATCATTGGTAAGATTATATAAACTCTTATTGAATCCCTTCTTGTATCCTTCCTGAGATTCCATTAAGCCATTAACGATACTCATGATATCATTGTTATCTGTGGTCTTAACGAGTAAGTCTATTTTACTTTTTAACTTGCTGTCTTTCATATTCTTATAAGCTAGAGAAAAAAACTTATTATCCATTAAAGTAGCCACAACAGTAGACACATGTTTAACGGGGTCTTTATCCGTACCTACCATGTTTGCTATGTCACTAAAAGCATTCTCTACATACAGATGAACTACTGCATCATTTATAGTCTTACCTTCCTTCTCAAGTATCCTATTTAAATCCTTATCAGAATCCATAAGTTTACCTAGGTTGTTCCTTACTACTATATCATTAAATCCATTCAATATATTATTAGGTGACGCACCAATAGTTTCTTTAAACTGTGAAACCATTTCGGGAGTAGACTCTACTTCCCCTAGTAAACGAGAGATGAAATTGGTGTAGGTACCATCCTTTTCTTTCTTAGTACCTTTACCTAACACACTATTCTTATCACTTCTTGCAGGTAGTATATCATTCTTAAATAAAGAATCTATCTGAGTCTTGAGAGTTTTCTTAGTTGTACCTCCTTCGCTAATTTTACTTAAGACCATATCTACATCTGCGTTTAACTCTGATATTATATTAGTCAAGGACATAAACCCTGCATAATCACCAGCGGCTTTTAAATCCGACGCTCTCTTACTAAGCTTTGTTAACATTGACTGAGTTTGCTTATAAGGTAACTGTATCTTAGTAAGGTCAATCATAGGCAATACTTTATTAAACATAGTTAAACCTGCTTGTACAGTACTCTCATTCTTACTAAGTCTTACTGATTCTAATAGGGTATGAAAGATAGCCGCCTTAACCTTTGCGTTATCGTCTCTTGCATTCTTGTTCAAATCAATATCAAGGGCTACTTGCTTTTCCCCAAAGCGAATAGAGTTAAGACCGCCCTCATTAGTTATATCTGCCAATCCTCTCATGTCAATAGGAATCAAAGGTATATCTAAATCAAGTACTCCTTTAGGTGACTTTAAGTTAAACGCCTCTATAGTTACTACACCTGTCTTCGAGTCTGTAACATTCCTAACTGTAAAAGAAGGTAAAGTCTTCTTACTATTCTTACTATTCTTATTAGGCTTAGTAGGAGTAGCATTAGGGTCCACAGGGAACATGGTTCTGAATTGTTCCTGAGTTATATAAATAGTACTGCCTTTTATACTGTTAACATCAAAGTACTTAGGCAGCGGTGAATCAGGTAACGTATTAAATATATCGGGAACAGCAATATTATTTCCTGTTACAGAAGATTGTAGGTAAGTAAATAAGTTGTCCTTGTATTCTCTTGAAAGTATGTTACCTCCCTCTGATTTGGAAGTTAACTGAGTAACAACCGCATTCATCTTAGAAAGAACTTGAGGTATCTTTATAGAATTATTAGGGTCTACTTGGTTATACATAGTAGTTAAGTTATCTTTTATTCCTGTCATTACCGACTGAACACCTTCTCTAATAGAATTTAAAGAGGAGTTAGTAGTAGCTCCTGTAGGATTCATAGAGTTAAGTTGGATATAAGCAGATAGTTGATTCTGAGCTTGAGTAAGTAAGTCTCTTTGCTGTACGTCTATATCAGAAGATACCTTTATAGCGAGGGCCGCATAAGTACTTCTGTCTGTATCATTCAAGTCTTCTGATTTAAGTTTCTCATCTATAAAAGAAAGGTATCTTTCTCTTGTCTTTAGAACTTCTTCAGGGGTAATAGTAGCTTGTATATTTTGAAACTCAGAGTTATAGTTACCTTCATAAAAATCTAGTATATGAGTCTTAAACTCAGGGACACCTAAAGCGGCTGCAAATTCCTCTGCTTTAGTTATAGCCTTAACATACTCCGTATCTTTACTTAAGAAACCACTAACATTAGAAAGTAGATGAGCTGACCTACTATATTTATCATTAGTAGCAAAAGTAAGTAGGGTATCAATGGCTCTAGTTTTTTCTGAAGCATCCATATCCTCTTGTGCCAATATATCTAAAGCCCAGTCCTCTTGTCCATAGGTATCATTGTTCTCTTTGAACCATTCGTTTAAGGCTTCATTCCTTGTCATTTCAGGATTTCTTTCCATAGTTCTTTCTATGTACTTTATTTTACGAGTTTCCCTAGTTAGATTAATGGTATTTCTATGTATGAACTTACCTGCACTCGCAACTACACTAATGCTACTTATCTTATTAACTACAGTACCTGCAACTTCTAATGCTTTAGGAACAGCAACTGATATTCCTACATCTCCTAGTACATTAGCAAGTGCCTTCCCTTCTTTAGTTTCTATTCCTAGAATCTCTATTGCTTTAGGTAATAGCACAATTGAAGTCGCACCAGAGGCAGCTAGTTTTGTTGTATCTTTAGCTTGCTTTATAGAAGTAGCTTTTTTGGTTAACTGGAAAGGACTACTTACTTCTCTACCTAGAAACTTAGATGCTTCTTTAGTAGATAAAGTAACACCTCCTTTAACTAGGTTTCTTAGTAAGCTTGCCCCCCCTAAAACTAAAGTCTCACTTATAAAGTTCTTTAAAGCTACATCCCTTTTATAATCTTCAGTTAAGGTAACACCAAAGTTATCTAAAGCAGTCTGAGTTATCTTTTGCTCGAACTCTGCATCTACAGTAGTTCCATCTACAACAGGGTCTACTACGTTATCATAATATAAACCAGCTACAGCATAAAAAGGAGAAGCTAAAGTAGAGAGGATAGCAGACTCAGCTAAAGTATCTTCCAACTCCCTATTCCATTGAACTATCCGTGCTAACGATTCATTCTCGGATTCGTCTACATACTGCTTACCTATTCGCCCTGCTATACCGGGGATAGAAGCTAGGTATTGAGGCAACGTAACCACACCTAATCCTATTTTAGTTACTTGGTTCTGAAGTGAATCATACTCTTCTCTCGCTCTCTCTAAAGAAGTTTCTTTATTAACAAGATAATTCATCTTTTCTTCTGGATTCAAAGCAGCATAAAAAGCTTCATCAGGAGACACTACCTTTTGTAATACAGGTGACATCCCTTCTTCATCTTCTTGTTCTGTTAGATAAGTAAGTTGCTTAGTTAATCCCTCAACTTCTTTAGTTCTTTGCTTATTTCTACTCTGTGAATTATTACCACTAAAGTACCTCTCGATAGTAGCGGCATCTATATCTTCGTATTCTTGTTCTTCTTCTAATTCCTGTGGTGTTACCCTTCCATTTGCAGCATAATCTATATTGTCTACAGCATTTAGTGGTTCCGCATCTTCCTCTTCTACTTCGCGAGGGAACATATTAGTTTCTGAAGTATCTTCTATCTCTTTGCCCATAGGCTCTGGAGTATTAAGAGTGGCCTGTTCTAAAGTACTCACTGGTGTAGGAGAGGTTGCTTCTTCTTCTACAGGAGCATTACCTGAGTTAACTAAGGGTACTTGGGGTACTTGAGGTACTTGGGGTACTTGGGGTACTTGGGGTACTTGGAGTTCAGCGGGGGTAGGAGAAGCAACGCTAGCTATATTTAAAAGCTCGTCTTCGTCTTCCTCCTGAATACCAGTCATATTTAAAGTTGGAGATTGCATCAATTATTATTCCTTAGTTTATAACGGTACCATCGAGTAGAACCTTTTTTGTATAGGTAGAACGAAGAATATCTAATCTTCTAAGACTATTATTAGTTCCCTTAGGGAATTGTCCTTTATCATTCATCTTTAAGTCAATAACATTAATAGCACCTCCTTGTGTATTAGTCATAAAGTATCTAACAGGGTCCCCGTTCTTTTTGTACCCTGACTTTATTACTAATGTAGAACCCTCTGGAGATATAAATCTTTCCTCCGCAGGGAACACCTGACTAAACCCTTTTACTTTCATTTCTTCTTGGTAGAAGTTACCGTTACTCTGTGCATAAATAGATGCATTATGTAAATCGTTTAAGTGCCTAAAAGATTCACTAATGAAGCCTTTTCTAAACTGTGAAACCCTAGCTAAGAATTCATTAGCAGAACCTGTGCCACCAAGGTCTGCAATCATATTCTCTGCAGCAGCAACTGATATTTTGTTCTCTCCCTGAGTGTAAGCGCGTAAAGCCATACGAACAAAACGATGCCTTTCTGATTCAAAAGCACCAACAGAAGATTGTTGTAAATCTTTTCTTGCTCTGGTTACAAAGGCTTTTGCTTCAGGATTTCTTTTTTCTAGTGCAGCAAGTTCTGTCATTGTAGCTTCCCTCCCTAGTTCCTCAGTACGTGCTCGTACATCTCTTACCATAGTAGGGCCTCCTTCCGCGACTAGTCCTCTTATCACCCCATCTCTTATGCCATCTAAAGCTACTGTATCACCTCTTAATTTATCTAAGGCAGTCCCTAGGTCTGTGTTTAAAGCATTGTTTCTCGCTTCTGTATCTTTTAAATCATCAAAGACGTTAAAAAAGTTACCTAATGCTGCAGTAACTGTATTATAAGCACCACTACCACCAAAAGCAGAGCTAACAAAAACTTGGTTTAAGGCGTAGGAAGATTCTATTGCGCCTGTAACAACACTGAGAGCTTTTACAGAACTCTCTTTACTGCTTTTAGCACCTGCATAAGGGTCTACAGCCTTTGTTTCTACTTGACTTACATTAGATAACTCAACAAACTGACCATCCGTAAATTTCTCATATTGTTGTACGGTGTTTCCAAAAGAATCAGTAGTTGTGTTAACGTAAACCCCCGCTGCTTCAATGGCACCTCCGTCTGTATCATAGAGAGGAAAGTCTACAAGAACTCTTTCTTTTTTGTTAATATCCCTACGAATACCTTGTAGCGGTGTAACTTCATTAAGTTCGTCTTCTGAGAAACCCTGAGAAACATTAGGTAAAGCATTGAAATTAGTAGGTGTAGTATCTTCAAATTTCATTTGATTGTTTATCTCTGAGACACTCTCTTCAGCCCCAAAGAAACTATTGGTACTTTTAGGTTTACTCTTATCTCTAAAGGTGTTAATAAAAGAACTACCCGTTTCCTTAACGCCTCCCATAATAAGATTCTCAAAGTTAGTAGCAACACCTCTACCTGCATTCTTCTGCTTCTCTCGAATACCACTTAAGGTTTCATTTAAATTATTATCAATAGTAGCCTTATCGTTGTATTGCCTCTTAAATCCTTTAGGTTTTCCACTTATATAATTATCTACATCAACTTGACTAAATTCCTTTTTCTTCCCACTTATAGCCCATTCTGCTTTAGCTTGTTGTCGTTGATAGGCTTCTCTATAAAGATTTGTTTTAGGGTCAATAGCCCCTGATTCTAATAGTTCCTCATACTCCTCTTGTTCTTTTCTCATTTTCCCTATGTTATATGAGTACTCACTATTAGCTCTTTGCTCATCTGCAAGAGCAGTATTATCCGCTAACGATTGAACTCTCTCTTTTAATCGGTCATGCCTTCTATTATTATTATTTAAGAAACCAGTAGCTACACCTTTAAGAAACGACATTTACTTCTCCTGTCTTATAGGTTGACCTTGAGGAACCATAGGTTGACCTTGAGGAACCATAGGTTGGCCCTCTGGCATCATAGGTTGACCTTGAGGAACCATAGGTTGGCCCTCTGGCATCATAGGTTGACCTTGAGGAACCATAGGTTGGCCCTCTGGCATCATAGGTTGACCTTGTGTTTTCATTGGTTGGCTTTCACTTTCCACTGAACCTACAGCTTTTTTTGCTCTTGCTAATAAACTCCTAGGTGCATTAGAGGGAGCCTGTACATCATCTACAGTTAACTTCCCCTTCTCTTCTATATCTTGCTCCTCGTACTTCGCCATTAGGTCTCTGCTAGCTTGCTTATACATCTTAGTTTTAGAATCAGTTTCTTCATCGTCAGCCATATCATCTTCAGGATACAGAACAGGGTCGATGTCAGCATAAGTAGCTAAAGCAATCATAGTGTAGATAGTAGGTTCAATAGCTAACATAAGTAAATCAGCACTAATCTCACCTTTACTAAAAGAGTTCATTAAGTACTTCTCAGTTATATACTCTATAGGTATTCCCTTTCTTAAGGAATCCAAGAGTAAAGGGAGTTTCTCTGGAGTAGTCATTGTTAAAAAGCTCTCCTCCAGGAACTCCTGTAAGTCTGTGTACTCTGCAGGTCTCTCATAAGGAGCAGGATTATCAGGGTTTTGCGTAAGAGACTGCCCTGGTATAGGAGCTGTTTCCATAACCTGCCCTAACTCCTTTGCTTCAGGACTACTCTCAGGTAACCTAGGACGTTTATAAGGAGTGGTACCTTCGTCACCTGCATATTTCTTTAGTTCTGCCATTATACTCATACACTTAATCCTAATAATCTAGTGGAGTTCATTACACCCTCCTGTAAGCCAGCTATAGGGTTTAGTAACGAGTAGCCAGAGCCACCTACACCTCTACGTTGATTTAATGCACCTGTATTAATATTAGAAGGAGCATCTGGTGTTGCTACCCTACGTGTTCTTACAGGTTCTCCTGTACCCGCGCCGCCACCAAGGAAAGACTTAGCTGTTCTTGCATTAGATATAGCTTTACTAATATTAGGCTTACCTGAGTTATAAGTAGGATTCTTTATAGCGTTTACGCCTTCTTTACCATATTTCATGAAAGCATCTTGGTCTGATAAGGTAGAAGGAATGCTATCCATACCATACAAAGCTTGACTTGCTTGTTGCTCTACTGTTGCTAAAGGCGTATTTAAATTAGAAAACTGTGGTCCTGTGTTAGACAGCCCGTTACCTAAGTTACTACCTACGTTACCTACGTTTGTAGTAAGAGAAGGATCTAAAGGCATTCCTGTTACAGGAGATAAAGGTCCTCCAGTAATAGCAGTAGGGTCTAATCCCATATCTATTGCTTCAAAAGAACCACCCGGGGTTGCTCCCATTACTTGAGAAGGGTCTGCTAACAAAGTACCAGCACTTTGAGCCGCAGTAGCAGCAGCAGCATTAACACTCGCCATACCCGCTTCACCAGATAAAGCACTCATCATATTATTACCGAAGGAACTGGCAGCAGCACTAAAGTTACCTGATGCTAAGTTACTTGCTCCTTGAGATACAGCATTACCTAAAGCACCTATAGTACCAGCAGCGAAATTACCAGCAGCAAAAACACCTGAACCTACGTTACCTAATGTAGACACTAGAAGATTTCCACTAGCAGCCATACCAGCAGCCCCTGCCCCAAAACCCGACCATAAAGCACCCAAAGCTGGCCCCACGATAGGGGCTAACACAAAGGAAAGAGCCATCATACCTATAGGGCCAAGCTTACCTGCTAGCTTACCAAACCCCGCCATTACTTTAGTTCCTAAGCGTCCTCCTTCTTTCCATAGTTTTTGACCACCGGGAATAGAAGTAATTACACCTTTAGCTACCTTCTTTATCCCTTTCGCCACTCCTTTAACAGCTCCTTTAACGCCTTTCCACGCTTTACTTAACCATCCCATATTATTATCCTCCTACAAATTCGTTTACTTTCAAAATACCATCTAGGATATTACCTAAGGTATCACCTGCTACATTACCTAATGCAGTATCATTTGCTAGGACTGCAGCATCTAACATTGATTTACGATTCTTATCATTCTCACTCATGGTGAAGTTGTTGTTAGCTTCATCACGCATCTCTTGCCATAACAAGGCAGTACCATTAGTCTTAAGGTTAAAAGCAGATAGAACGTTAGCAGCATTGACAGCGTTTTGACCCGCTGTTTCCGCTGTATTAATATTGCGTCTCCATGTAACATTAGATTGCTCTATTATGGAAGCGTTCTTAGCGTTAAAAGCAGCCCTCTCATTTTCAGCAGCAACATTAAAACGGACCATTGCATTAGCTTCTTGAGAGTTACGCGCATTAATCATGTTCCTCTCAGATACTCTTGCTCGCTCCATTGCATTAACTTCTGCTACATTCTGTAAGGATACTTTATTTAACTCTAGAGCACGTAATGCATCTCTCTTGTTTTCTTCTGAACTGTTAGCAGAGTTTATTATGTTCTCTTGATTAGCAACAAACTCCTGTCTTTGGTTACTCGCTTGTGAATTAAGAACTGAGATTCTATTTTGCTCACTAGCAGTAAACTCACCACGTCTATTACTTGCTTCTATGTTAGCTAAGTTTATAGAGTTCTCTTGTGTATTGTTATATTCGCCTCTTCTGTTGTTCTCGGTTATATTCTGAGATTCCATTCGGTTTAATTCAGAAGCACTAAACTCACCACGTCTATTAGTGGCTGCTGCATTAGCTAAGTTTATAGAGTTCTCTTGATTACTATTGAACTCTCCTCGCCTATTACTCTCAGTTATATTCTGAGATTCCATTCGGTTTAATTCAGAAGCAGTAAATTCACCTCGTCGGTTCATCGCTTCGGTATTAGCTAAGTTTATGGAGTTCTCTTGAGTAGTATTAAACTCACCACGTCTATTACTTTCAGTAACATTCTGAGCTTCCATTTGGTTTAACTCAGAGGAACTAAATTCTCCTCTTCTGTTTATTGCCGCTGTATTAGCTAAGTTTATGGAGTTCGCTTGATTACTATTGAACTCTCCTCGTCTATTACTTTCAGTAACATTCTGAGCTTCCATTCGATTTAACTCAGAAGCATTGAACTCTCTTTGTCTATTTATTGCTGCTGTATTAGATAAACCTACAGTGTTCTGCTGATTAATATTAAATTCATCACGTTGATTCTGAGCAGCTAGATTCTGAGAAGTCATACGATTCTCTTCCCCTACGGAGAACTCAGTGCGTCTGTTAGTAGCCGCTGTATTAGCTAATCCAATAGTATTCTGCTGATTAATATTAAATTCAGCGCGTTGGTTTCTAGCCGCTACATTCTGTGCTTCCATTCTATTTCTTTCTTGGGCAGCAAACTCATTTCTTGTATTAATAGACTGAGCGTTAAACTGTGATATAGCATCCCTACGAGAAGCATTACTCATGTCAACCTGAGCTGATAAGTTAGACATGAATTGATTCTTCTGGTTTATAGAAGTAGCATTAAACTGTCTACCCGCGTAATCTTGAGCAACATCAGATAACATAACCTGTACTCTAGTTTGGTATGTTGTCTTTCTACTATCTTGCTTAAGAGTAGCATTCTGTTGAGCCATAGGCATTGCACTTTGTATAATAGCATTGAATAGAGAATCCCTTCCAACACTAGAGGCGCTGATACCTCTTCCAGCTAACATTTGTTCTACCTTAGTTACAGCGGGTCTTGCCCACATGGGTACGTTACCTTTGTCCATACCCTCTAATAAATCATTCATCTCGTCTGTCATAGAGGCAGCATTGAAAGGGTCAATTTTCTCTAGTTCATCAAGACCTTTCGATACTGATTCCATATCAATAAGAGATGCTTCAAAGTCTTTAACAAGAACATCACTAGCTGCCTTAGCTAACTCAATAGCTTCTATAGGAGTAACCTTTCCTTGTGCAGCTTCTTCCGCTATCTTAGCAAGGGTTTGTGCTGCTAGACCTGCAGCTTTCGTTGTCCCTTGCGCAGCATCCCCTGCTAAAGAAGCTATTGTCTGGGAAGCTTCTCTTAGTTGTTTAGCTTCTCCTCTTGCTATATCTCCCGCTAGTTGCGCTTGGGTAGTACTAGCGTTTCCTAGCGAATCAGCAGTACCTTGAGCTGCAGTACCCGCTAGTTGCGCTTGGGTAGTACTAGCGTTTCCTAGCGAATCAGCAGTACCTTGAGCTGCAGTACCCGCTAGTTGCGCTTGGGTAGTACTAGCGTTTCCTAGAGCATCAGTAGTACCTTGAGCTGCAGTGCCTGCTGTAGCGGCATTAGCTTGAGCTGCCTTTCCTATATTTAGCGCATTAGCTTGAGCTGCAGAGACTACGCTAGCTGCTTTTGTATTTGTTGTTTCCCCTAGAGGAGCAGCGTTACTTATCTCCGCTTCTCTTGTTTTAGTATTAGAAGCGTCCTTAGCACTCCCTTGCTGTGTTTGACCAAGAAAACCAACAGTAGGGTCAATATCCCCAGCTTCTATTTCTTCCTTACTCATACTCTGGTATTCTTGCTTTAACTTGTTATCCTCTAGGTACTGCCCAGGGCTATTCATTGACTCATCAACAAGTCTTCTAGCTTCAGCTTCTCTAGTTTCAGCAGCAGTAGGACCTAAGGGAGTCGGAGGTACTAAAGTACTAGGTTCTAAATCCGCTTCAGGTTCTCTTGAGACATCCTCTGTACCTGTGCTTACCCTTAATCTTCTTTTGTAATCATTCCCCATGTTCCCTTTAGTATTATAAATAGGAGGTTCATCGAGAACCTCAAGAGGCTGTCTATTAGGGTTACTGGAACTATTGTTAGGAGTAGCCCCTGTTGAAGCATAGAATCTATCGCTATCTCTATTTGTATTAGTTACGGGTTCTCTTCCGTTGTAATTACTTACAGGCTGCTGTATAATTCCTCCTTCTATAGTGTCCTTGGTATTTTTAAGGATTGTCCCTGTTTCTGAAAGGTTAAAAGGAACCTGTGGCTCTCCAAATCTTTTAGGCTTGTACATTAGGTTTCACTCTCCTTACCATCTTTCATAATTTCTGCTATACGTTCTTTACTAGGAAGAATTTCTAAGTACAGAAGGTATTGTAAGCTTTGGTATACGTCTGGATTATCAATGTCAATGTAAGAAGAAAGTTCTAAATCCTTTTGCATATCAATTACAATATCATCATTACTACTATAAATATCTACACGCTCAGGAGGTGTGAATCTCATGCGGTATGCACGAGGTGTTATCTTTCGTATTCTTGCTTTTGGTGTTACTATTAATGACATTATTTAATCCTTAGGTATATTGGAAGATTTGTATCTGTTTCTAGTTTAGCATTAAATAAACCTACCGCTTCAAAATCACCCGTATACTCAGATACTTGATCCTTTGTACCTGTAACAATAAATAAATTACTACCATTAAAAACTATACCCTGACTTGAAGTGTCTTCACTAGAATTAGAAAAGCTATCCCCTGTGTAAACACCTTCTTTTGTGAATTTGAAAGTCTGATTACCACCTAAAATATAGAAATTAAAGACATCCCAAGTAATACCTGAAGGTGATGTAGTCCTTTCTGCAATACTAAAACTAAACCCTGTGTAGACCCCAGTTGCTGTATATTTATGGACAGCATCTGAGCCGCTCCCTACAATATAGAAATGAGTTCCGTCCCAAGTTAAACCTTGGGGGTTTGTTTCTTCATTTGAGACACTAAAACTAAACCCTGTGTAGACCCCAGTTGCTGTATACTCAAATACAGAATCTGACGAAACACCCACAACATAGAAATTATTATCTTTATAAAGAAGACCCCTAGGAGTAGCCACCTCAGCGGAAGTATTAAACTCAAAACCCGTAGGGACCCCTTGCGCTGTAAACTGAATTACTTTCTCTCCAGTATCTTCTAGTATATAGAAATGTGTACCATCCCAAGCAATGTCTTGAGGGGAAACTGATTCAGGACTAGTACTAAAAGTAAAGCCTGTGTGTACCCCAGCACCTCCTCTAACCCCTTTAGCATCTGGGT
>Ga0222646_100032_pt1 | contig 59528 bp, 84 predicted proteins | sample AntAcemetagen293_FD_179819 | JGI IMG/M metagenome (GOLD analysis project Ga0222646, IMG submission 179819) | Saline water microbial communities from Ace Lake, Antarctica - #293 | ecosystem: Environmental > Aquatic > Non-marine Saline and Alkaline > Saline | place: Antarctica: Ace Lake | collected... | reverse complement strand
TGCAGAAGACTTAGCACCTAAGTAACGATCATCAAAAGAATCTAAGGCGCTGGCAGCAGATGCAGCGCTAGATGCAGCGTTAGAAGCACTATTAGCAGATGCAGAAGCGCTGGTAGCAGCATTGGTCTCACTTGTTCCAGCATTGGTTGCTGAAGTAGATGCACCAGAAGCGTTAGAAGCAGAAGTAGAGGCGGAAGAAGCAGAGTCTGTTGCACTAGTAGCAGCATTACTTGCAGACGTAGCCGCAGCGTTCTTACTTGCTAAAGCTGAAGTGGCTGAATTAGTTGCGCTTGTAGAGGGTGCTTCCCATACAGAACCGTTATAGAAACGTACTTCACCTGCCGTTGTATTCCAGTATACTGTGCCTGCAATTAAAAGGTCACCGTCATTATCTGAGGTTGGATCTGATCCTTTTGAACCGAGGTATCGGTCATCAAAGTTATCAAATACTAGGTTAACAGCAGCTAGAGAAGCTAAGGCACTTTGAGCGTATGTCTGAGCATTTACTTCATTACCCGCAGCATTTTGCTGGCTAGCTAGTGCGGCATTAGCAGAAACAGAAGCGTTAGAAGCAGAAGTCTCTGAAGCAGTTGCACTGTTAAATGCGTTTGTAGCAGAAGTAGCTGAAGCTGATTGGCTAACAATCGCATTAGATGCGCTTGTAGAAGCTTCAGCGGCAGAAGTAGCTGCATTGTCTTCACTATCAGAAGCATTAGTTTCGCTTATAGCAGCGTTAGACTCTGAATTAGAAGCATTAACTTCAGATATACTTGCAGCAGATTCACTATAAGACGCGCTTGTTGCACTCAAAGCAGCAGCTGTTTCGGAATCAGCAGAGGCAATAGCACTACTAGAAGCATTATTAGCAGAAGCTAAAGAATTACTTGCGGAAGTAGCAGAGTTAGTAGCAGAGGTTGCAGAAGCTAACTCAGATGCAGCAGCATTATCCTCAGACAAGGTAGCGGCTGTTTCAGAAGCAGCAGCATTAATTTCACTGACAGAAGCAGCAGAAGCTGATGTAGCAGCATTACTTGCAGATGTAGCAGCATTTGTTTCGCTACTAGCAGCACTATTCTTTGAAATTAAGGCATTAGCAGCAGAGACACTTGCTTCTGAAGCTTTTGTAATGGATACAGATTCTGAATTAGCGGCATTAGTAGCTGAAACACTTGCTTCAGAAGCTTTAATTGTGGCAGTAGATGCAGAGCTAGACGCACTGCTTGCAGATGTGGATGCGTTTGTTTCTGAAATAACAGCGTTAGTTTCGCTCAGTAGAGCAGCAGAGGCACTAGCTGCCATTGATTCGGCTGTTAATGCTAAAGCATCTAACCATTCTTGTTCAGTACCTACAAAACCAGCTTGTACGGCTAATTCATACGCACTATAGCCTTGAATACCTTGAATACCTTGAGTACCTTGACCACCAGTACGGGATAAAGATACTTGATATTGTATTGTTTCTAAGTTTGCTGTTATCTCATTAGGACCTACAGTAATATTATAGTTAGTCATACTTACACCTGTTCAGTTGGAGAGAAACGAATTTCGATTAAGCCGCGAATAGGTTTCCATATTTGTTGTAGATTCCCTAATCCGGTATCTTGTACCTCAACATCCATAAAGCCATATACAGGTTTATCGGGTGTTGGTTGAGTGGCCCATTCGTTAGTTAAAGAGGAAGGGATAACTAATTTAAATTGATTATCTGTGTCATCTTTTTCTAGAATGGGTAAAGTTATAATTGCAGGATTATCAGATACGGTTAATGGTTTAGCACCATCACCAATATTGTTGCCTTCAATTACCTTAGCAACTATTGTGTAATCACTGATATTAGTTAACCACCCTAGCGTAAAACTAAAGTGTAGTTGTTCACCTTGAACTACAGAAAATAAAACAGAGCCATCGTCTGTTACTAAATCCTTAGATGAAGATGTTATTTTTGATCTTGACATATTTTCCTTTCCTCGATCCTCAGATGGAGATAGGTTATAGAGATACCCTAAAGGGTGGTTGGTTATACTAATATAAATACTTAGGAGGGGTACTCTCTTCTTTAAAGTCCCCTGGTAAAAAGTTAAATGTTTTCAACAGTTACGTCAAAACTAACTGCCTTTAAAATTTCGTAAGTATCTTTACGCAGATCTTCATTAATTGCAGAGTAGAGCTTGAGTACAGGTACGTCTATCATTTGTTTAGTTACGTTAAATTAAAACTACTCTAGGTAGTGAAAAACATTACTATTAATAGTAAAATATAGGGCAAAAACTTTAAAGTCTTTAATACCCTATCAAGCTCTTACTTTAATTACTAAGGAGTACCGTTCGCAGTTATAGTGCTAGCAGTAATAAATTGACCGGAAGATGTAATCTTCGCCACTGTAGTATTATTATGCTTAATTAATAAGTTACCTCCACTTTCTTCTATGGTAAAGGAAGATAAAGTATTAATTTTAGAAACAGCATTAGCAACAAAAGCAGTAGTTGCTATTTGTGTAGTGTTTGTATTCGCAGCAGCTGTTGATGCTGTTGGTGTTGCCGCGATCAAGTTCCCTGTTAAATTGCCTGCAAATACAGCACAAGAAAGTGTATTCGTATCTGGTTTATATGCTAATCCTGTATCTGAATAAACAAGTTGATTACCTGTTGTAGCCCCTGCAAATAGGAGAGGTTTGCTGGTTGTTCCTGTATTATCCGCAGTGATACTTAATTTAGAAGCATTAGTTGCATTTGTAGCTGTTGTCGCAGAAGTTGCAGAAGTCGCAGAGGTAGCAGTTAAGGCGTTACCTTCTAAGCTACCCTTGAATGTTGATGCGGTTAGCTTGTCACTTTGTGCATTATAAGTTAAACCGCTATCAGCATAAACACCCTGATTACCAGAAGTACCACCAACAAAACTAATATATCTTACAGTAGAACTACTACTGTCGGTATCTAAAGCAACTAGCACTTTCGTTGAATTCGTTGAATTTGTTGCAGAAGCTGCAGAAGTCGCAAAACCAGCTGTTGTTGCAGAAGTCGCAGAGGTAGCAGTTAAGGCGTTACCAGCTAAATTAGCAACTGTTAGTGTTTTAGTAGAAGGGTTATAAGTTAAATCTGCATTAGTTAAAACACTTGTTTGGGTAGCTGCTTCTGTACCAACAAAGGTTAAATGCCTTGTAGCAGAAGTAGGCAAATTATTTGTAAGATCTTTTGCAACTTTAACATTATTAGAAGTAGTAGCTGTTGTAGAAGTAGTAGAGGCTGCTGAACTATCTGCAACTCGGGCAGAGTCAACCCTGACACCATGTGTAGAAGTACCATTCCAACCAACTAGGGTAGGTGAACCTTCCACCCATGCAACATCAGCCTTTGTTTTGTTTAAAATTGTTGAAGTTCCGCTAGGGGCAGTTCCATTAGAAACATCAAAAATTGTTGAATTATTCCCGTTAGCCCACCAACCCAGTTGACCAACTACGTTTACCTTATTATCAGTAACCCAATTAGTTCTGTTTGTACTTAATTTTGTAGCTGAAGTAGCAGATGTTGCTGTTAAGGAATTGCCCGTACAAGCAGCAGCTGTAGTAGCGCTAGAGGCTAAACCTACTAAATTTGCAGTTAATGTATTTGTAGATGGGTTATACTTTAATCCACTATCCGTATAGGTAGGTAAATTACCTGTTTGTGCTGTTGCAAACATTACAAAATGATCTGCATTTGTAGTGTTTCTTGCTGCAACCGTAACTGTAGAAGCATAACCTGCAGAGCTAGAGCTACTTGCAGAACCACTAATAAAAATATTAGTTGCTTCATTAATATCACCAATATTAATCCACTGATTATTTGCCTTATTTCTTATTTTTAAAACAGTACTCGTAGCACTTGTATTTGCCCAAAATTGATGAGCATACGTAGTGGTAGGAGCAGTAAGATTTGAAGAAGTACTAACAAGCGCTCCCAGAGCATTATTTAGGTCTGCCCTAAATGCCGGGAACGTTTGGTTAGCAATGTTCATGTCATGAATACTCATTGTTCGACCTTTCCATATCCTTTTGCTACATAGTCAAAAGTTCTATTAATTATAGTGTTAGCAGAATTTTTAAAAACTATACTAAAACCAGATGTTGTATTTAAAGTTATTGTGTAATAATCGCCAGAAACCATATTCTGAGTAGCAATACCAATTGAAGGGGGTTCTTTAAAAGCACCACCTGAATAAATTACTGAATAAAGGTTTGTTCCAGAAGTTATATTAGAGCCGCTAACAACCCGATCAGGCATATCTATTGCAACGCCTAGCTTTCTGATTTGAGGTGATACGCTGTTATTTTCGCTTATTAATTTAATTCTGAATTCCATATACCTAGTAGTTACACTTGTTGTTGTAATTCTTTTCCAATTAGACCAAGCTTCTGTGTTTATATTACGATATCTAATTTCAAAGGAGACATCAATATCATCAGGGTAATCAGGTCCATCAAAGTTTCCTGTTCTTAAATCAAAAAAGCCACTAAAAGAATCAAAAGCCCCAGAAGAATCTAATCTTAAAAATTGCAGTATAGAAGATACTTTTGAAGTATATATTGCACCTAAGTCTACTGTATTACTAAAGTAGTAATAACCCTCAGTATAAGAATTAGTTGCATCTAAATATAAATAATTGTCAATATCTTTTAATACAGTTGCGTCTCTTGTGCCTGAAAAGCTAGGGTCTTCATCTATTTGTGAAATAACATTAAGATTTTCAATATAATTTAAATTAGTAGTAACTACTGTTTCAGTAGCCTCTAGGCTTATATGCCCAGACTTATCTATTGATTTAATAAAATATTTACCTGATTTAGCGGGAACAAAGCAGCTTGTAGCTGGTCTTGCAATCTTATCAATAAGTGTTATAGAAGTCGCATAACTTCCACCGGGAATATTCTCATCGTATGTAATAATATAATGTGAAAGATCTACGTCTGTTGAGGGTTCCCAACTTAACATTAGACTACTACCTATGATATCAGAATTCAACACCGTTGGTGCTAAAGGTGGTGCTGTTTTACCCACTACATTTTTTGATACCGTATTCCAACTACTCGTATTTTCATTTACACTAATGGTTCTTGCTCTTACATAGTATAAAGTTAAATCAGTAACATTTAAAATGTTAACTAAAATTTTTTCCTCATCCTGTGTTTTGTTTAAACGGCCCAGTCCTGTCCAAGAAATTTCTCCGTTTCTTTGATATTGTACTTCGTAAGAATTCGCTAAAATGCTAGGTATAGTTGTTAAACTTACTAATAAATTAGTTGTAATATTATCTTGCGATTCAGTTAATGTTTCAGATAAGCTAATACCGGGTGCATACCGTGAACCATCATCTAAAAAGATATTTTCTTCTAAGTTTGGTAAAGATACGTCTAGGCTAATTGATCGCACAGATACTGCAAAATCGTAAGAACCAATTGAGAGATCTTTAACAATAAAAGAAGTTGAAACAGTAACACCCAATCTCTGCCATTGATTTGCTCCATTGATGCTGTAATCAATAATATATTGCAATGGCTGATAATCTTGTGGAGGTTTCCAAGACAGCACACCTAACCCTAAAGTGGAATATGTTATATTCTCTGTAAACAATACATCAATTACCGTTGGAACTCTAAAATTGTAAATCTCTGATAAACTACGAATTGATTTTTCTTCATTGTAACCTACTGCTGTTACCGAAAATTCATATTCAATATCAGAATCAATATTATTTATAACAAAAGTATTACTAGAAGTAGTACCTAATATCTCGTATTCTTCTGCACTTTCAATACGATACTCAATTAAATATTCTTTTGCTACTAAGCCAAGGCCAGGTGTCCAAGAGAGGGCACCATTACCTCCGCTTTTCAAAAGGGTATTATTTGATGTAAAAGTTACTCCTGTAGGAGGTTGTTGTACAATAGAAATTACTCCAGAAATTATTCTGTCAGACTTAATACCTAATTTGCTTTCTGAAATAATTGAGAATACGTAATTCCCTTGCTTTAGATTGGTAACATCAACCTGATTATTAGTGGTAACGCCTAAGGGTTTGAAAAAGCTTTCATCACCCGGTTGGTCTAACAGCTCTTCAACTGCAGTTTTATACTCAATTGTATAAAATTTTGGTTTTGCATTAACAGGAACAGCCCAAGTCAAAGTGCCAAGACTAATGCTATTTTCCGTGTTTTGATTTGGTAAAAAAGAAATACCTGTTGGAGAATCAACAACAAGTTCAAATGGTAATGATTCAAGTTTTTCAGAAAGTTCATTTCCTTGAGAAACCGTAGTTACATAAAATGTGTAGTTACCACCTTCTAACTGGGGTATAACCATAAAAGAGTTGTTTGTTTTACCTATAAAGTTATACTTAGTATCACTTTCTGCTTTGTATTCTACAATAAATTCTTTAAAATTAAATTCATTAGGTACAGACCAGCTAAGTGTCCCTGAACCAAGATCTGTTCTTCTAGAAGTATTTTCTACAACGAATATATTTGTAGGACTCGGTACAAAAAGATTAATATTTGTAACCAATACAGGACTAGACTCTAAACCGTTTACATCTACTGCAATAACTGAAAAATCATAAAGGCTTGATTTTAATGTTCCAAGCTTAAAGAATGTAACTTTAGATTCCCCTAGAATAATAAATTCATTTTCTGAATTTGATAAACGATCACTAATTAGATATCTATCAATACCCGTATCTTTTGGTGCAAACCAACGAAGGGTACCTACTGAAGTTAAATCAGTATCGTTTAAATCGTATAAGAAAGCTAAATCTGTTACTATAGGTGTTGAAAAGATAATATTTAACGAGTTATTATCAAGAGAGAAATCTCCTGTAAAAGACTCTGTTTTAACTATAAAATTATAAGTGCCTTTATCTATACCTTTAAGAATAACAGAATTGGATTTAGTTATTGCATATTCAAGTGTATTATTATCAGAATCAGTATACTCAACTAGATACTGCTTTGCCCTATAATTGGCAGGGGGATCCCACGATAATACACCAAGCCCTTTTGCAGAGCTATTAGTTGTATTTCTTACATAACTTAAATTATCTACATTTGGAACAGATAAGTCAGTAGCGATATTCTCTATTCTTTCAGATAACAAGCCCCTTACTGACTCTGATCTTACTGAAAAGACATAGGTACCTACAGTTAGACCCGAAACTTCAAATGTCAAACCTGTTGCATTACCTAGCCGTTTATATTCATTAGAAGATGGCAATCTGTATTCGATAATATAACGATTAGGAATATAGCTAGTAGGTGATTCCCACTGTAATGTTCCAACAATCATACTTTGTGTTTGATTAACAAAATTATTTAATTCAAAAGTTAAGTTTCTAGGGGCACCGATTAAAATAACCTTACTTTCTAGGTTTGAACTTTCTGATATTTCTCCTGAAAAACTTTCAGAGCTAACATAAAAATTGTATGTACCTACTCCAAGGTCAATAACAAATTCAGTATCAGTGGTATAGCCCAGCCGTTTTCTAGCAGTTGTACCGTCTGAGTACTCTACTAAAAATCTCCTAAAGAAAGTATCAGTAGAGGTAATCCAAGAAAGTACACCAGAACCTTTCTCGTATACTCCCTCAAAGTTTGGAGTAAAGGTTAAGTTTAAAGGAGGCTTTGGTGAAAAGTTTAAAAGTGGAGTAGATGACCTCGCTGAGACTTTTCCTATTAAACTCCTCGATCTTACATGAAATATATAACTCCCAGATCTAAGGCCGTTAATATTAAAGCTAGTATCAAGTGATTCTCCAAATACAACATACTTAGTTGGATTTAAAGCGGTGGTATATTCTATAATATATCTTGATGGAAACCCAGACTCAGGGGGTTCCCAATCTAGCCGAGCAATACCAAAAGCACTGTTTCCTGTTTCATTAGGTGTTACAGTAATATTCTTTGGCGGATCTAATTGAAAATTAAAATCACTCTTATAGTAAGGTAATTCAACAGCAGAAGAAGTATAACTGTAGATTGAGCTATCGTAATCTAATCCTTCAAAATCTAACGTAAAATCCCTATTCATCTTGATGTTAGTAATCCGGATATAGCGTGATAAGTCGTTAAAGTCACTACTTAACAGAACGATATCTCCGGGTTCGTATATTAAACACTCATGAGAAGTTTTAAATGAATAAGTCGAAACTCGTGATTCATTCATAGTTACTTTAGCAATACCTTCTGCTTGATATACATTTGTAACACCGTTGTAATTGATGTCTGCAATTAGTGGGACATTGTTATCCTGAGATTTGTATACTGTATTTGTTTCTTCGTAGGAATCTGCGGCGAAATCTTTCTTACTGTTTGCGTAAGCTACTTTAACTTGGTTAGCTCTTGCGTTTGTGTCAGACTGACTATAGTTAATATCATCAATAAGATATGTATCATTGATAGTACCTACTACTTGAGAAATAGTAGAGACTTCAGGGTTTGGTACACTTAACTTTAATTTACCAGTAGAAGACCGAAATAGTATACAACCTACAACAGGATTTAATATTTCTGCAATGTTAGCTGCATGATCCTTGTCTGGGTAAATCGTACCGTTAAATTCATGACGTAGAATATTACGAGTTGTAATCTCCTGTTTTTCGTAAATTTTACCACCAACTTCTGCATTAGCTCTAACCACTTGATTTGCAACTAAAATTGCTGTTTCAAAGCTATTCAAGTCTATGTCGCTAAGGGACATACCCGGCCCAAACTCGGCATCTAATAGATAGTCTAATAAAACCAATACAGTGTTATTGCTGAATACTCTTGAAGTAGACAGTACACCATTTGTTATAGTTCTGATCTTCTTACCTTGTACATAGTATGCAACGTTAGGCTTACCTTGGTACTGCGGTTCGTCCCTATTCATCTTAAAGAATTCGGTAGAATAAGCTAGATTATTAAAGGTAGCGGTCGATAATCTACCCAATGTCGAAGAAGACAAGGTACTATTTCCCGACTTATTTACATAGCTCTTATAATAAGCTTTATACTTAGTATCGTCAAATGTAACATCATCAATGTCTGCCCAAACTACCTTAGACAATTCAGCAGAGCTGAGTACATGCTGGGTAATAAGTGTTTCATTCCTATCACCATTGAAAGCTGTCAAATCACCAAGTGCTGTTTCATTTGAAACGGTTGGTAACTTAAATGTACTGCTTGTGTTTGTAAAAACATTAATTGGATTGCTGATGCGACAATAACCGTATACTATTGGAATTGGGTTATTTGACCCTGATACCCTTACATTCCTTGTCGCCGCCCTATCTTTGGCGGCTTCCCTCATCTTTTTCGCTTGTTCTTGTTGGTATACTATTGAGGCAGCTGTAAATAAAATCTGAAGAATGATGATTGTTTCTACACTCATTATGTAGTACCCCCCCATTTGATTGTTGCTTCGTTAGTAGCATTATATGCATAGTCCATAGAGGTATCCGCCGGGTAATAAAGTTGTTGGTTAGAAGAGTTTGTAGACCTCTCAGTTACTTGCTTTAACTTCGTTAAAGGTCCTGAACTCTGTACTACTACCATGGGTGAATTAGCATTAGTAGACCAGCTAATTTTGCTTACTTTACCTACATAAACAGGTAAGTATTCCCCTATAGGCGAACCTAGCTCAGTGTCGATAAATCCACATAAAACTTCAATTGGAATACCTACGCTTTGACTATCAAAGAATTCGCGGTAAATGCCTGTGACGTCACCTAACTGTATCTCAAATAAATCCCTTGATATTTCTGATTCTGCTTTTGGTGGTGAGATTGAAGCTAAGCCGCCATCAGCTGAGTAGCTGAAACTACTATACTCAATATCATATGGTGCATCTGTAACACCAAAAGAATTACCTACCTTAACTAAAAAGTAGGCAATCATTGTAGGGTTATTTATTGCAGATAAAAGTGTTTGACTCACTTGTAGCATCTTGTATCCATCCTATATAAATTAAAAAATTGTTTATCTTTACAAAAGCTTCTGACTTTCCTAAAGCCAATCTTTGTAACAAACTTATTTAAATCGATGTCATCAAAAGGCTCTACGCAGTAAACAACAGGATAGTTGTTTTCTATGCAAAGTCTCTTGATTTCATCTTTGTATCTTCTTAAAACTGATTTTGTAGCAGGGACATAGAAATAAGAATAGCACATTGGCATATCCTTATCTCCTGTCCATTTAATAACAAACTCTTGCATTAACTTAAATTTTTTCAATAAACTTTAAAGTTGCCGACTGAATAACGCCACTCTCATATGTAAACACAGAGTTTTCTGGTTCATTTAAAACAGTAGCTAGTATATCCGTAGCTAGCACTGTAGTAGTGCTAGCTAGTAAAGTAGTTAATGAGGGTGAAATCTCTAGTATCGAAACACCAGAGTTAACCTCTACACTATTTTTAGTAACGTATATCTTGTTATGGTTTGAAAATCTAATAAAACGGCCTGCTGGTATTTTATAACTACTATTAGAAGTGATAGTTATACTAGAGGATCCAGCATTATACTGGCCAACATTTGTGATTACTGTTGCTATTTCTGTTTTATTATCTGTATAAAGATGCTGCGGTACTTCAATAGTGAAGGGTATAGAGGCTCCATACGTTAACCAATTAGCCATGAGGTCAGCATGAAGTGTATCTCGCTGACCCCCTGATACAGTAATAACAAATTCAAATCTTTGAGCATTCTTTTTAACAACTTTGCGTCTTAAGTTTAGCGAATCAAATGTCAGTGTTGCTTCATTCGAAGTAATCGATAAAGGCGTTAAATAAGGGTATTTCCCTAAAAATTCATATGTACTCATTATGTTAATATCCTCTTTTCCATAAAGTTGTTTCTAACCATATCAGCAATTTGCGGACTCATCATTAGAATCTCCCTACGAGTTTGTTGGCTAATATCACCAGTAATATTGATACTAACTTGTTGTTGACCATTTGAAGATCCACCTTGCATTGCAGCAGCTACGCGAGACTGTTGAGCTTGGTTAAGAATAACCTCTCCAGCGTGAGCGATAACAGGAGTTGCTTGACCGTAATTACCCGGAACCACACCACCATCAGCAAACGCTTTTAGCTTAAAGCCCATACCGCCTGTAGAAGCAGGGGCGATACTGTAGCTGGTACTAGCGAGTGAGGAGGTAGCTGCCCCTGCGGAGAAGCCTGAGTAGATAGACAGTCCTGTGCTAATTAAGCCAAGTATACCTGAGCCGCCGCCGCCGCTGCCACCGCCAAGAATAGACATTAAACCATCAAACATACCGCTTAATGATTTGCTTAATTCAGGAAATAAGGTACTAAAGCCATTCTTTAAGCTATCAAATGCAGAAGAAAGCTTATCCGTTACTACTGCAACCAGAGAACTCTTTTCATCATCTGCCTTAATTGAACTAAGTTTTGATTTGACATCGTTAACATCTTGCGTAACTGTTGGATTATCAACTGTACCCGTTGGTTTACTGGAAGCCGCACCACCAAATACTCCGCTGATTAATCCCCCAAAGCCACTACCCGCACCCATCGCGTTATCTGCGCTACCTGAGAAAAAGGATTCTAAAGGTGCTGTAAGTACACTAAACAAACCTTCAGTAAATCCACTCACTGTAGTCTCAGTAATTTTACTTGTAATAGAGTTTAGAAGGGAATCACCAAAAGTACTAAAGTCACTTTCGCCTTTAATCAAACTTAGCAAGTTTGCGCTAAAGTCTGACTTTAAACCACCTACTGCATTTGTACCTATTTCTTTTGACTTAGTTGACCTAGCGTCATCACGAATTGCTTTAAGGAGTTCTGGTGTAGGTTTCATGTACTGCACAAGTTGGTTAGTAGTTACCTCATTAAGGTTATCTAATGCTTTTTGTGTGTACTCTTGAACCTTACCTGAGCGTAGTAACTGATCATCTGCACTCTTTTGAGCTTGTAACAAATCCGTAATTTGTTTATTTAGCTTTATGACTTCTTGAGATGTTAACTTACTGAAATCATACCTATTCAAGTCACCACCAGTTGCAGCAGCAAGGTTAGACATGTTAACACCACCACCTTGAGCAAAAGCAGGAAGACCGGCATTAATGCGCTCGAGTAGATTACGGTTATTAGCTGTTGCTTTAGCATTAACAACATATTCACCGTTAGATAGTCTGGCTAATATAGAGTCTGAAGTACCATTACCGGGACCGGATATAGCTCCACCTGTGGCAAACTTTTTAAGGTTGGATGTTGCAAAGCTAGCCACCTTATTAGCGTCCGAAGGCTTGCCCGGGTTTACTGCACGGTTTAATGTGCGTGATATTTCTGAAACGGTTTTTAACGCATTTACTTTATCAGCTGATAATTTTTTATAATTTAGATATTTAGGTAACGCAGTTATGTTAGCATCAATTGAACTACCTAGTAACCCAGGATCAGACAAGTAACCAATATTATCGTAGACATCTCGGCCCGTATATTGTAACCAGCCCCTACCCCTGAAGTCCCAACCATCTTGTGCAGTTAGGTTACCAGCGCCAACTTTCATGTATTGAAAACCTAGAAAATCTTTTACCAGTAATTTACTAAGGTAATCATCTCTTTCAGTTACAGGTTTATCTTTAAACTTTTTATCGATATCTCTGAAGAAAGAAACAGCCCAAACACCTTTACTCTTATCAATACCATGTTCTTTATACTTTGCAAGTAAAGTTCTATATTTACTACTAAATAAACCAGTACCATCACCAGTATCTTCTGTAAGTTGACTTAGATCTGCACCCGCCTCTTTTTGGGCAGTACCTAATCCAGCAGCTAACGATAACTTCGTCTTAAAACCAAAGTCGCCCAATGAATTTATTAAATTTAATTGATTGTCAGTAAAGTCAGGGTCAAGATAAGGAAAAGAAACTTCTGTTAAATTAGGGTTCTTAGGTTTACCGACAACACCACCTTCTGCAAAAGCGGGAAGACCACCGTTAATACGTTCTAAAAGTCCACGGTTACTTGCAGTTGCCTTAGCATTAACTACGTATTCACCATTAGACAAACGAGCAAGAATAGAGTCAGAAGTACCAGTACCGGGACCAGAGATTTTACCGCCAGTGGCATAGCCTTCTGGCATTATTAATCCACCACCTGTACCACCTTGACTAGAGCCAAATGAAAAGAAATCCTTAACAGTAGCTTTTAAAGCATTAAACTTAGCTTCAATAAATGCAAAAGCGGTATCTAAAGCAGAAACAATTGGGGAGATAACATCAGTTGCTAAGAATGTTTGGAGCTTAGAACCCCAAGAGCCTTCTTCACCAAAGAAAATATTCCAAAGTAAGAAGCCACCAGCAGCAATACCTAGTGCAGCAAGAATAACAGGGGCGGAGAGACCTGCAGCAATAGTCGCTAATAACGAACCGACAGCAGTTGTTACAATACTTACACTGGGAAATAAAGCACCGAGTAATAAGGTGCTTAATGCTAATCTAGTTAGAACAGCTTTAATAACAGGTAATGAAAAAGCAGCTAATAACCAAGCACCACTTGCAATAATCTTGCTAGCGGCAAAGGCGGCAATAGTACTAAAAGCCATTGCTGTACCAATAATTGTACCGAGCTCAACACCAGCACGAGTAAGCGGGTCTTTTACACCAAAGGCGTTTAAGGCCGCCTCTGATAGGTGACCACCAATAAGTGTACCTGCTAAACCGCCAGCAATAGAGAATGACCCACGGAAAGCACCACCCATCTTCTGACCAAGTGTTTTAGCTTTTCCTACTTCTTTAGCTTCTGTTTCAGGGTTAATTAGGCTAGGTAAGAATAGTCTTAACGCAATTGCTTTAGAAATTGCTAATAGAATAGGGGTTAACTTTCCACTTACTACTGCGAGGGTTAATCCACCAAATATTAGGCCAGCAAGGAATCCGGGGATATCGCCACCAACCCAACCAGAGATACCTGCACCGGCGAGTACCTTGTTACCGAAGTCTGAGATTAAAGTATAAATCTTACTCAGGGCTTCGCTTAATCCCTGATCACCAATAACTAGTTTTATAATAGCACCAGTTATAACTAAATTACGGAAACCTTTACTGAGAGCAAAAGCAAGTGCTAAAGAGAAAATATCGGCAAGCTGTAGCTCATTTTCTTTTGTAGCCCCAAGAAAAGCTTGAGACATCACCCTACCAATAGTAGTACCGATAGAGTCTAGTATTTTACCCGGTGTCTCAAATCCAAGCAAACCGCTAGAAGCCTTTTTATTGAACTCGTCAGTAGCGTCAGTAACACTTGATAATGAACTCTCAATTACTGCTTTTGCTGCTTTAAGTTTTTCTGTACCAACACCTTCGATATTTACCTTATCAATAAAACCAGTCATACTTAGCTTTAACTGAGCAGTGTCTAGTTTAAGAAAACCAGCTATGACTCCAACTAAGCCTAGTAACCGAGGAATCAAGCCCTCACCTATAGCAACAGTAACCGCATTAAATGATATACGTAAAGCGTTAAATTCATTATTAGCTGCTAGTTTGTTATAGATATCAAGTAATCCGCTAGTACCGTTGTTTACCTCTTTAAACAACCTTTTAACTAACTCGCTTTTCTTAGCGTTTTCTGTTAACTCACCTAAGCTATCATTAATACGTTTAACGTAGCTGTTTACTTCTTTAAGAACACCCGTATTTGCGGATACACCAATTTTAATTGAAATATCTTTGAAAAGCTTATTGAACTCAGTGCGTAGTCCTGTAAATATGTCAAATACATAAGCCTTAAACTTCTCAAGGTGAGGTTTCACCATATCGAGGAGCTTACCTGCCCACATAGTAATATCTTCAATTAAATCAGGCCAGTAAGAGTTCCCGACTACAGCATCCCAAATATTATAAAATATATCTTTAACTGCTTGACCAAACTTTGAAATGAGTGCTAGTACTGTATCTAAACCGGGTAAGAAATCAGAAAGTTTCATAGCATAGGCTTTAACTGAACCACTAATATCTATACGAGAAAGAGCACCTCGTATATCAGATATAATAGTGTCAGTATCGATAGTGATATCAGGGAGGAAAGAAATTGCCTTCCCTGCATACTCATTAAATAGCTTACCAATATCGAGAAGTATTAAACGTGCATTATCGTAAAATAATGCAATATTAAATAAGCCCTTAGCTACTGAGAATTCTAGACCATCAGCGAAGTTAAGGAAGCTCTGCGTAATTGACTGTATACCTTTAACAAGAATCTTAGAGACCCCTGATTGACGTATCATCTTATCTTGTGTAATGGCAATAGCATCACCTAAGTTAGAGAACGCGCCGTTAAGCGTATTAACTTGTCTTGAAGCTGCTCCACCAAAACCATCAGCTGCTTCCGCTACACTTTGAAAAGCTTTGTAGAATTTTTCAAAGGTCAAATTACCTTTTTCACTCTCTTTTCTCAATGCGCCCATTGATATACCCATAGCATCCGCAATTTTAGTTAGCGGGATACCTGCGTCAGTAATTTGGTTGAGTCGTTCAGCGGTTAGACGACCTTCTGAAGCCATTCTTTCAAAGGCTACAGCAACTCTATTTAGTTCTACGTCACCACCACCTACGGCGGCAACGGCATCAGAGATATTCTGAATACCTCTTTCAATTTGTGCTTGACTAGCAAAGGCTCTACTACCTGTTGTAGCAAGTCTTGCGTATGCGTCAGTTAATGCCCTAACGCTATAGGGGGTAGCAGCAACAATCTTTTGTACGGCACTAAAGGCTTGTACTGCCCTAGTTGTACTGCCTGTAGCTGTAACGAGTCTAGCATTTAATGTCTCAAAGCTAGCTGCTGTTCTGATAGCGGCGGTTCCGATAGCAGCAATAGGTAAAGCGGCAAAAGCTACTTTAGTTGCAGTTGCTAATCCACTAATTGATTTGTTGATACTTTCCGCGCTGGTTTGTACCGACTTTAGTGATGATTCTAGTTTCTTTAAATCTACCTGTGCTTGCGAGGAATCCGAACGGACTTGAATTTGAACTGCCATTCTTCTTTCTCCTTAATAAAAATGCCCTAGATGAAAACCCCTTTAATAAGAGATCACCATCTAGGGCATAAGATTATTCTTCTAAATAATCAACAACAGGGTCTTCGAGTTCACCTATTGCAATTAGTGTTTTCTCAATAAAGAACGAAGGCGCTTGCCTTGAATGTCCTTTGTTAAGAATACCGATGTAGGGAGCATCATTATCGATAATACCGATAACATCCCCATTACTACTATTTTTTTCAAACTTATAAACCCATCTGCTTCTAGCATAACCCGTATCAATAGGGGTTACTCTTGCTAAAGCCGCTGTAGCAAATTCAGTGCGATCAATTACGCTATCGTTTGCAATTTCTTTGACTTCTTCTTTTAATTTTTCTAGTTCTTTTTTGAAGTCAACTTTCACACTTAAATTTGCCATAGTTACTCCAGTATAGGTTTCCAGTTTTTATCTCCACCAACAGCACCTTGTAGCATACGCATAAAATTAGGATCAATACCTTTACTCTTGCTACCGCCTTCTAATGCTTTAAGTGATGGGAATATTTCACTCGCCTTTTTCTTAACGCCTTGAGCATTAAGTAGTAATGAAGTCCTATAATCTTCTTGCCAACCCACAGGTCTGATCTTGAAGAACTTGAACCAACCTAAGAATTCTTCGTAAGGCATTGCTAGCACGTCTGATACAGACATACGCAGGCTATACGCTAACTCATAGATAGCTTGTTCTTCCTCAGTTAGTTTCCCGATTCGGCAACTTCTGTTGGTTGACCACCCATACCTGAGAACCTAACAATTTCAGCACCTAGCTTACTTAGTTCATCAAGTGGGAATGAATCAATTTCACTATCTTTCATCTCGCCAGCGCCTTCAACAGCGAAACGAATCATTACTCGCAGGGTGCCTAGCTCATCACCTTCTTTTTGTTTCTTTGTTACTTCTTGGATTTTCATAATCTCAGAAACAGCTAGCTTCTTAATAGTGACCTTATCTTCCATAAAGTCTACTTCTTTTCCCATGTTCTTACCAATTAAATGTTTCATAACTATTTTCCTTACTGTTTATTATCAATGAATAGATGTTTATTATTTTCCTGAAATTCATCAAGTACTTTACCAAGAGTATGAAGCACTGATAAGGTTTCAATAATTTCCTTACCTACCGAGCTATCATTCTCAAAATCTTTTAAACGTTCAAATGATTTACCAATACTAATATCGATAGATCGCTTCATATGTCGGAAGGTAGTCTTCATAACAAATGATTTACTAAATGGTGGTTTACTGTCCATAATACTGTCCTATATATAAGAGAATTACACCTATAAGTATCATTATAATAATATATAAAGTATAACCTATAGGTGTAAAGAAAAGCAACCGGAGGGCGGAAAGAGTCTTCTTCTTTAACGTCCCCTGGTATAACTCTATGATTCTATTAAGATTTAGCTTTGAGTCGTAGGACCAAAGAAATCACCTAAAATAGATAGAGTCAAAGTAGCTTGGTTAGCGTCTGTTAGCTGTGGGCTAACTAAGATTGCTTCAACTTTACCAACAAAGTAGAAGTTAGAGTTAGCAACAGTAGCTAGACCAGCAGAAGTTAAGGCTGTAGGCTTAGCGTTTAGTAATGAAAACTGGAACGCATAAACGTTACCGTCACCAACCAAAGCGCCTAGTGTAGTACCGGGTGCCCAGTCAGCAGGGATGTAGTTAATGGTCATTTCTAATGAAGGAGCATCAGCTTGACCTTGGATCTGGCTAGATGTCTTCTGACCGTAAACGGGTACGTTAACGATGTTAGCGGGTGTACCGATTTGTGGGAATTCACGAACGTTCTTGATTTCAGTGAAACCAGTAGTTGCGAATAATGCTTCTAACTCAGCAACTGTATCGACAGTTGTTAGGTCAGTAATTGCAGTAGTACTTACTGCTAGCGCAGAAAAGATACCTGCGCCGATGGATGTAATGTGAGCCATTGTTTTATTCTCCGTATTTCTTAAAAGTGATTGAATAGTCGCCTCTGTAGATTGAACTATTAATCTTGTCTATGCCAAGCGGTATTAATGTGCTTGGTCCAAATTGCGTTCCATTAGTTAAAGTCTTACCCTGAAAATAATCATTGATTATATCAGCTAACTCGTATAGGTCTTTATCTCCGGCATTATTATCTACAAAAATAGATAAAACCATTCTGCCAGAAAGCTGTTTCTCTAAATTATGTGAATTTAGAGTAGCGACACCCGGAATTATTGTAAGGCGAATATACGGTAACTGAGTACCGATATCTCCTTGATAATTCTCAGGAAATACTCTTATTCCTAGATTTTCCCAAAGATTACTTGCAAAAACACCATAAATATCTTGTCTAATTTTATTAAACATTATGTTGTCCTTCCAATCTTAAAAGTTGTTACGTAAGCATTCCCTGATAGAACAGAACAGTTATAGGTAATACCGTCAATCTCAACCGTGGTATAAGCATTAAAATTAACGCCACCTGTCTTTACCGTAAGAGATAAAAAGGTTGAAATTGTATTACCGATTTCTGATTTAGTAGTTTCAACAAAACCCTTGGTTGTATAGACGTTTGATTGTGCAACAATCTCGCCTACAGTGAAATCAAAGGATGTTACTGTTTTATTAGTGAATTTAGCCGTAACAGCTAGAGCATCTAGTTTACTAAAAGCTTTGTCTACAGCAAGTTGTAGTTTAGCTTTTGATACCATTAGTTAGATCTCCACCATGAATTACCTGAAGCAGAGGCTACAAGTAACGGTTTTAAGAATTTCCTTGCGGTATTCGGAACCAAGGGTGGTGGCATATAGTCTGAGCTATTATCTTCGATTGCAATAGAACCGATTTTAATTTTCTCAAATGTTTGTGCAGTATTATCAAGTAAATTTTCATTGGCAAGTAAATGATTAGCCATTTCAAAAACAGCTAATTTCATTCTTTTAGGTATTTCACCTATGCCAATATTTACTCGCTGTCCTAACTTAGTGTCAAGGTAGCTAGCACTAGTACGAGGCCATGCAAGACTTTGGGTGGAACTGACAGCAGCCCCTATAAATTGATTTTCATCAAGTATGAGAGTTGCAGTCACTAAGGCCGACTCCTTGTCATCAGCATCAGCAGAGTTCCATGAACTCGCATCAATGCGGGTATCAAAGTAATCTTCTGCTTCACTGACGGTTACATATGAGTTTACATTAAGAGTTAGTGCCATCAGTTCCTCCTAAAGGTATTAAGCGTGTAGAATAGGGAGAATGCCTAAATTCAATGCATCCATCTTACGTGCCCATGAACCGGCAGTGCTGTAGGCACTATTGGTAGCAAAAGCAGCAGTAGAACCAGCCCAGTCGTAACCCATTGGATGCATTACGAAACCGTAACGATACCAAATAGAGGTAGAACCACCACCAGTGTAAGAAGCCGCATCACGGTCAACTTCAACAGGGGCAGGCATAGCGATTGGGGAGAAAGCAATAGAACCGGGCTTAACGATGAAGGTAGTCTTAACAGACTGAGCATTCACGTTAGCAGAAGCAGCTAAGTTACCTTGGTCAACACGGCTAACAACTAAACGGAATTTTCCACCGAATACAGTTTGGAAGCTTAAGTTGCCGTCCATTACAGTAGTGGTATCAACTAAGTTAGCAGCACGTAGTTCAGCTAGCACTTCTGGGCTAGTAACCATGTACATAAAGTCAGGCTCATTGTCCTTGTAAGCCATGCCGATAGCTTGGAACAAGCGTTGGCCACGAGCAGCACCGATAGCGGTAGCATCAAATAACTTACGCTCAGTAGCAGCGTTAGAAGCGGCGTCACCGAATACGCTAGCAGCGTTGATGTCAACGAAAGCGCCAACACTTGAGGTATCAGCATCAGTGCTAAAACCTACGATACCAGCACCACGGCTAACTTCGTATGAAGCAACACCCTTAAGGATTGATACAACAGCGTTAGATTCGTCAGTACCACGTACTTCAGCAAAGTCACGAGCAATCTTCAATAGACCGTCTTCTTGTGAGATTACTTGCTGTAGGTTGACTTGTTGTGAACCAAAAGTACGAACAGACTTGATGTAGTCGGCGATTTCGGTAGATACGTCAGTGTAAGTACCGTTAGCTGCGTTTGTTAGGCTTGCTACGTTGATGTTAGCAACCAAAGGTTTGTACCAACGGAGTTGGCCAGTGAAGCTCTCGCCAGTAGTAGAGATGCGAGCATCAGTACCGACTAGGCCAGTAGAGTTTAATTTCTTAGCGGTTGTGTACGCTTCGTCAGAGTAGGCACTGATAGCAAGTGCTACGTTCTTAAATAGAGTATGGTCGATCATTTTTAAATTCTCCTAGAATTAATTTTATAAATTAAAGTTTCCTAATTTGCCAGTTGCTGCCAACTGTAACATTTCAGTAGTTGTCATTTGTGACATCTTTTTATTGGGGTCTAACTTAGGTGTGCCTGACATTCCGCCAGCGCCAGTGCCTGAGTTAGTCTTGGTTTTAAACAAGAAGGTATTGTCTTCATCTTTTGAAAACGCATTAACAAACTCTTTAATGGATGCACCTGACTTATGAATCCAAGCTCCGGATTCCGGGTCTTGAACTAACTGATCAACCACATCACGATACGCCATTTGTTGTGAGCGATCATTTCTGAAGTCTAATCCGGTGAGAGCATCACGAACAGCGGCATCACGAGATAATGAAGTATTACGTTCCTCAGCTAAGCGTAAACGCTCTTTGAGTTCAGCCATTTTCATCTCAGCTACTTCTTTATGTTTACCTTCAGCTTCCATAGCAGACAACTTTTGTTGCTTCTTTTCTTCTTCAAGGTTTACACGTAGTTTCACAGCTTCATCACGTTCTGCGTATGCCTTATCTAGACTTGCCTTAACTTTAGAAAGACGTTCCTCAACCATTTTTTCAAGCAAAGCTTCAGTGTCTTTGTTTGATGGGTTTGAATCATCTTTTTTGTTAAGATCTAGATTATCGTTTAAGTCACTCATTGTTTTATTTTCCTTCGGCACAGCCGTGTTTTAAGTTTTTTCCTGAATTACAAATTCTAGGGGGTTTTGTTATGGACCGATTCCATAAAAATCATAACCGGGTCTAATCGGCGCTAAAATCTCTTCTCTAGTCAAAGCATTAGCTGGGTTTAGTAAGCCATCTTCAATGGCTCTTTTTACTAACAGATCATAACTCTTTCTTGACATTCCTTCTCGGCGTAGTTGCTTAAGCGTATTTAATAGTGTATCACTATCAAGTGAATCTGCATAAATAACCCTTAAGGCATCTTTAGCTTTTTGAGCATTACCGATGTTTGTAAAGAAAGCGTCATGAATTGTAGCTGTAGGTGTATTGCTTCTCGCACCCCATAAATGGAATTGCCGAACAATACTGGCGTCATTCATATGATTACCATTAACACCCATACCGATTCCCGCTCTGTTTAGACTAGCTTTTCCTAATAATGTCGCATCTTCTGCTTTTGCTTCATAAATGTTCCTAACCATTCTACCTGTTATAGGGTCTTTGAATTCAATACTTGTTTGAATCTTAGGACGGTAGCGTTGGTACAGCACTTTTTTATCGAATGTAACCCAAGGTATATCTACTTTTTGAGTTTCATCAACATAAATCTTTGCTGCTTCTTTCCAGAACTGAACGAACTTCTGAGTAATGGGTGCTCTTTCAGCAAGCTTCCTTGACATAATCTCGGATACTTGTCTGAATTCTTGAGGACCGATTAGACCTACTCTCGTATTTGAGAGTTTATCCACGAAGGCTTCAACATCAGGGTGAACGTCCCTAGCTGCAGCAAGTAACTCTCGTCCCACGGGGACTTCGTTTTCTAGTACATCTATCAGTTCACGTTTTAACTGTTTTAGACCATATACAGTGTTATCTGCACCAATACGGTCAGCGTCACGTATTAACTTATCAATTTGATTGTTAACACCACGCAATTCTTCTCTTGTAATTACGGTATAACCTTTCTTTTGAAGGATACCCGCAAATTTAGCTTCAATGTTAGCGGCTTGTGTGGCTTTACCAGCACCGTAAAATGAAACCATATTTTGTGCTTTTGCTGCTTTCTGTAAATCAGTCCATTGAATATTAGCATCAGCTAGCTTATCAATCATCTGAAATTCAGGATCACCAACGGTGTCCATAGCAACAAGGTCATACAACCTGTTCTTTTGTGTAGTAGGTACTACGTTAGAGTTTAGTGAAATACTTCTATCTCGTGTGCTTAAACCAATAATCTGAGCACCGCTTGAAGAAGCGTCATTCTCAATCATTAGCTTTGTGCGATATGTACTTAACTTTTTAGCATCCGTAAAGTTACCGTTAACATGATCATAGACTCGTGCATACTCAAGAGCTAACCTTGACATCTTAGGTACTTCTTCAGCTTCTAATCCTACAATAAGAGGATGTTCAAGAAATTCCCTTATACGGCGATCTCTCTGAGTCTTAGACAACAGTAACCTACCAAGTGATAAAATATCAGCTTCATTCTTTTCAAAGATAGCCAACCTACCCGCATTAGATAGAGCTTCTGTAGCCGGACCGATCAACGAGCCTGTTTGAACAGCTAGCTCTTTCAACTCCTGCAACCCAAAAGGCTGAGAGACAGCAGAGTTGAGGAACGGTCGAACAACTTCACCTCCGGTAGGGGTAAGGTATCCCTGATAGTAAACGCGTCCCCTGCCATCAATCTGGGCTACTACTGTGAAGGGCTTACCTCGTTGATTGTGGTACTTTACAGTTTGCATAAAACCGTAACCTTGATCACCTCGTTTTATGATAAGTTTTCTGAACTCATTAATCTCATCATACTTAGCAGAGTTACCTCGTGGGTCTCTAAAGCGTACAAGATCATCCATAAACGAAGCAAAATCAAGATCAGTTTCGTACTCAACACTCATAGTGTGATTTAGCATCCTAGCAAAGTCTTTATCTACTAATACCTTATCATAGTTACCAGAGGCACGTCTTGTAATAATACTGATACCTGTGTTTTTACCTCTTGCATCAAAGTAAGTCTTTTGACCTGCTTTAACAAATAGTTTATCACGATTATTAGTAATACCAAATCGTTGAGTGAGTAATATTTGTCGATTCTTCGATTGAAGCTCCAGCATATCCTTATCAACAATGAGAACTTCTCTTGATATTGTGTCTTTCCAAGCACCTGTAGCTCTACCTGTTTCGAGGTCAGTAACACTTCGTCTTGATTTACCTCTCAGCTGTATCTTGATCTTTCCTTGCTCTTTTAAAAGCTGTAGGATATCAGAACCGTCTTTGTGGTAGTCAGCGAGTGTAGATTTATACGATGGGAAAGGTAATTTCCAATTGTCTCTTAGCGTCTTACCAATATTAATAGCGATAGAATCGTAATCAGTAGCCTTACCGTCTGCAACACCTGCTAGAATCTTTGAAAGGAGATCAATAGCTTGTTTGTCATTTAAAGTTTCATCAAGAAAATTATTTACGTATTTATTCTTTAAGCTTCTTGCTGATATTTCAAAGTCAATTATTTTTCTGATTTGTTCTTTGCTTGATGTTAATTGCTTATCGATATCTAAAAAATCTTTAACAGAGTTTATTTTCTGTTTGATTTTCTTGAATACCTCAATATCATCTAACTCTCGGATATATAATGCTTTAGCACCGGGTATATTTGTCTTAATCCAGTTATGTATTTTATCGTTAACGTCAATATTACTAGGCTTAAAAAAGTAGGTACGTAACGGCGACCTACCACGGTAGTAGACTGAGCGTGCTAGCTCTCTACCAAAGTCTCTTGACCAGTTGTCAATAAACCTTTGATTACCGAGTTGATTCTCAACTAAATCTTGGAAAGAGAAGTAGCGCCCTTGAATCTGTACCTTCGCCTCTTCACCACCAAGGTATTTAGCAAACAGTTCTGCTCGTTCTCTTGACCGTCTATCGAGGATGCGAGATACGTTGGCTACACTAAACTGCTGTTCAGCTCTTGAGACCTTAATGAAGTCATCCCACTGTGTCTTGTCCTTGGCATAACGCTCAAATAGAATACGTAGATTCTCTACAATAACTGATTGATTATTTACACTAACCTGATCTTCAAGGCTCTCAGCAAAGTCTCTAATAAATCCTTTTTGGTCTTTTGTTAGCAACTTAGAGTTGTCAAGGAAGTCCAATCGTTCTTGATAGACAGACAGGTCAGGGTCATAAAGCAGTGTAGACTTAACTTCACCTGTAAAGGGATCAAACGACTGATTACGTTCATCAAATTCATTGTTAGCTCGCATACGGACGCTACGTTTACCGGCTAAAGTTGTACCTCTAAAGTCAGTTAAGGACATAGCTTGACGAATATCATCAGAGTCAGCAATATAGAGAGCTCTTAATTGTTTCTGATAATCTGTACTCCGAAGAAGATCGTAGGGTCGCTTGATGCTTAGTAACTTATTACCATCATTGTCAATCTTACTAATAGCCGCTTGTCGGTTAGGGAATACTAACGTCCTAGCATTATCTAGTTGACGTAATGCAGCAATGCTAATACCACGGCCTTTAGCGGTAAAGAACTCTGTTACTTTAAGAGTACCTGCTTGGAAGAGCGTTGCAGCTTCTTCTGAACCAAGGTGTTGGGTTTGAATACCCATGGTCTGTCTTAATAGCCAAGTAGAGTAATCCTCAACATTAGGTGACTTACCATTAAGCTGGTTAGCAGCTACTTCTTGTAGCTTACGCTTTTTAAGTCTCTCTGAGTCAGTCTTTAGTATATCTTCTTTAGTCTTTAAAACGGGGACCAACGCTGATCGGCAATTCCAGTGAAGAGGTGGTCTATATCGAACGTCCTCGAGAGGGAATACTTGACCATCGAGACTGGAACAGGTAGTACTTGTTCGAGCGTCAAGTACAGCAGTAAAACGATATCCATAAATAATGTCCTTGTTTCTTTCCATCACCTTATCGATAGCCACAGCTTCAGTACGGGTAATAGCGGTTCTCACAAGGGATTTAACTTGTGATTCGGTTAATTTGGTTGTCTCTATAACACTTTCAATGATCTGCTTTTGTGATAATTTATTTGCTAAACCATCTCTAACTTTACCATTAATTCTATTTAATTCACCAGAACCAATAGAATTAAAATGATCTTTTAAGCTTTTTGATACTTTGATGTTTGGACCAATGATATCAATTGCTGTTTCAGCAGCAGAAGGTTTTATAACCTTAAAGAAGCTACCTGTAGATTTCTGTAAGTTGTTAGCATGAAAAGAGGAAGCTGCACCAGCAAAATCATTTACGCTATTACTTGCAATACTGTTTATTTCTTTCATTGCGCGAGTAATCTCAGGCTTCATATCTGCTCGGATATTGCGTACTAGAAGATCTCTAAGCCTTTTCTGGTGTCTGCGAATACCGCGAGAGACATTAGTTTGTGTTTCTAACTCGTATAGCCTTGTATCAGCTAAATGCTGTACAATTCTATCGTAGAGATCATCGTTAATAGCCATTGTTACTCTTTCTTAAATAAACTAATAATAAACTTAATACCGTTACCTATTCCAGAAAAGAATTCTGAAATAGATTTCCTAGTTCCTGTCCATATCTCCATTGGAGAAGGCAAAATCCATCCAAGAATAATAAGAATAATAGCCCAAGGGGGTAAGTTTTGGATGGATACCTGAGCAGCCTCAATAGCGTTTTCTGACTGGCTTAATTTACCAATGTCATTTGCTTCAACTTTGTTTTCTTTAACTTCACCTACGATAACGCCTGTTTGCTTATTTTCTTTACCTATTTGAGTATTAGCAGCTACATTAGTACCACCACCCATTCCCGGTATAAATGCAGATAATGCAGAACACGCTGTCAGGGATAATGTGAGTAATATAATAGCTAATACTTTTTTCATTTAGACTCCTTTTGTTAGAGTTGTTTTTAGGTTCTCAAGAATACTAGCATCAATGTTAGACGCATTAGTACCTACAAGCGGGTCTGTTTGAATCTCAGAAACACCTTCGTCATCATTGTAGTCAATTGGCAGAATATCATTCTGTTTAGCAATAGCAATAAAAGTAGAACGTGGGATAATACCTTGCTGATACCAATCTGTAATTAGTCGCATCCAATCAGCACCCATAGGTGTTGGATTAAAGTCAGCACTCAAAGTAAAATCTACATCCGATTCATTTAAGCCTAAGCCATATTTCCAATTTAACATAACAGTAATAACTGACTGCATTGTCTTAGAAATCTTGTTGTTTAACAGACCCAATTGTGCTGTTTGTGCAGCATTACGGATCTCGAGAGCTACACCGCTCTGTCCACTACCTTCCGGTGATAACATACGGATGCCCATCTTAGCCATTTCTTCAACAGTAGCTGATATAGCGTTTTCCATATCAGATAATGAGCCAGTAGGTGTTTCAAGCGCCTTGATAGAGTCTTCTTTGCGTAGGTGAATCCACGAACCTAGACCTGCACCAACGATATCATCAAACTGCTCATCAGTCATATCAGACATAACAACAGGGGTGTATGTTGCTGCACCATATAGTAAATGGTTACGGCGGGATATCTTATTGTACAATGATACTTCACGGTCTACAAGGGGTTGTAGGGCAGGTTCAATAGGGTCTACTTGACCGTTTAAAGGGAAGGCCGGAATATATGGGATTCTTTCACCTTGCATTAGGGGTTTTTGCGTACTAATTAAGGACCAATCTTGAGTAGTTAATGACTGAATATACTGCGGACTTAAGTTACCGTTGATCACATCAACAGTGTCATTCGTATCTCTACGCTGATAAGTATCAGTAACAAAATAACCCTCTTCATCGAGATAGTAGTGGCTCACTGTGTCTACATAGTCAGGATGAAACGGATTACTATCATAGTTAGGCATATAGTACCGCATAACCAGACTAGTTAATGTCTCAGCATTACTAAAGCGACCCTTACCCTTACGCCAATTAATAACGTTTTCAGCCTTGACAACCATAGCATAGGGGCTAATCATGTCACGCTGTTCAGGGGAAAGTTCATCGTAATTATCTACTTCAGGATGATCAACAATAATCCACGCACGAGATGTCTGTAGTTCTTCCCAGATAGCTTCATCAAGAAAAGATAGCATAGGTATACCGTCAGCACTAAAGTTATTCTTTAACCAAGACTCAGCACCTTCAGGTACACTATCAGGTAGTGTTAGTTGAGGCGGTTTACGCAATAGTCCACCCACGAGCACCTTAGCATATTGGGATACTAGACCCGGTAACTCTGCCTCTGCACGATAGAAGTTGAATTGCTCCTGTGTCATCTTAGGGCTAAAAGGCAATAACAAATTCTTGTAGGTGTAAACATCGAGAATGTCATCGTAAGCTTTTGCTTGAGCTTGTCCATTTAGGACAGCCCGTGATCGCTTCCAGAGGGTGCGTAGAGACTCATAAGAGGCTGAAGGATCACCAACAGATTTTGTTGCCGCCTTAGTTGTAGTAGTTGTTAAGTTCGCCATTAATTGTCTTCTTTCATATAAGCATAGATAAGGAGACCTTTAGGCCCTTACACGTTTTCTTTTTCAAACATCTTGACTAAGCGCCCTACAATGTCTGAGCGAACCACATCGTCTGATGTGAATCTAATAATTGGGATATCGATGTTGTTGCGATGGCATAGCTCTACCAAGCGTAATACACCAGAGCCATTAGAGGTGTCTGACTGAGCAGGGTCTCCACACAATACCATCTTGGAGTTTTCACCAAGTCGAGTTGTAATAGCTTTTAATTCTTCTAATGTTAAGTTCTGACATTCATCAACAATAACAAGAGAGTTTTCATAGCTACGTCCCCGAATAGTCTCTAGGGGCTGGACTTCAATAACATTCTTTGATGTTAAGTACTTGTAGAATCCCATACCAAAGTTCTTTTCTAGAACACTAGTAATAGGTAACAACCACGGTGCCATCTTATCTTGTACGGTGCCGGGGAAAGCACCAATACTCTTGCCCGTACCTACGTTGGAACGGCTTAATACGATCTTTTCATATTTTCCTGAAAGGAACAAGTTAGCTATTTGGGAAGTACTACAGTATGTCTTTCCTGTACCTGCACTACCAATAGTTACCGTAATAGGGTAATTTCGAATAGCTTGTAACAGCCTCTCTTGCTTACCGTTCATAGGTTCAATGTGGAATTGTCTTGGTGTTCTTGGTTTTTGTTCTACTTGAACACCCATATCACCCAACATACGCTGGTCTTCCACACGGTCACGTCTTGTCATCTTTCGAGTTCTTGGCATTAAGTCCCCTTGTTAGCTTAAGTTAATTACTATAGCGGTTAGTCCATTTAACCCAGTATGCCCAATATGCAGCACTGAGTTTCCCTTTTTGAATGTCTTGTTTGTGTCTAGCAAAGAAAGCATCTCTCCTAGACTTATCGGATTCACCCTCACCAGCTTTAGGGGGTGATCCGCTAACACCTTGAGCACCAAAACGAATTAGTCTTATGGTCTCGCCTACTTTTGCTAACACAGCGTGAGACTTCTCAGGGTGATTAGCTGTTCGTTTAGGCTTGTTATAACCTGCAAAGGTTTCACCTTGGTACTCAATTGTCATATTAATCTCCGAAATAAGGACGGGACTCTCACCCGAATCTGGTTACGTTTATCCAGTGTTACCCGATTCACAGTTTTACGTACTGCAAACGAACCTAAGGTAGGTTAATTAGTAATAATGGTGAGTACGGTTGTACACCTTAATCCAATAATCTAAGTCATGTTGTGACATCATTGTTTTATCTCTTAGGAATAACTCTAGCTTAGCCTGCGCATCAGACTCAGTTGCAAGAAAATTTCCAATAACCATTAAGTATTCTTTTAGTATCTTGAGCATTACTTTTTCTGAACAAATGAATAAAGCTCATTAGCTTTTGTAACAATATCACCAAAGTTATACATTTGTGGAGTGAACTCAGCAAGGTCTCCTTGGGTAGCCTTGGTGTTCTTTAGTACTTGCTGATACATAACTGTTGCTAAGTCTACTTGTCGCTGGTATTCAGCATCAAGGAAAGATTTAGCTAGAGTAAGTAACTCTGCTCGTAATTCGTAAGGGGATTTTTGTGTCATGTTTGTAGTGTCTAAATTAATCAGTTAACTGATATGGTTTTTGTGGATTCACCCTATAGTATAGGTAAATAGCATATTTTGATAAGTCCTTAAACTTACCGCTTTTCTTTATTGTAGAGCTACTTCTAAAGATAAAGTAGGTTAATTCGTTGATTATCCTTGTTGTTGAATGGCAAGGGCTTCCGACTCTGGGATTACTACAACTATTTGAAAAGCAAAAATACCTGTATCTCTTAGCTTAGCAGCCTCAACATCTACTTGATCTCTTGTTTCAACTTCTATTATAAATTCATCATCTACATAAATTTTATACATATTTTATTCCTTTAATAAGGTCGTGCCCATTTGCTAGCATTGGCGATTCTACCGGGTAATTGAGTAGCAAGATTAATATTTCCGCCAAAAGTTGCGGAGGTTATATCTGTAGCGGTACTTGCAAATATTTTAACATTCATGTTGTTAGGATAGGGGTAAAAATCATTCCTTTCGATCATATAGCTAAGTCTAGTTTCACTAGGAGCTCTTCCGATTGCTATTGCTTTATATGAAGTATACATATTATACTCTAGGCCAGATCCATTGGCAGCAGTATAGTAATAGTCATTAACGGTGGTATGAAATAAGAAGCTATCAGAAGAATACATTTGCCTATTAGTTTGGTTAGACCCATACTTCAAGGTCCACCAAAAACCTAATTGGTATATATTTACTGAAGAGTTGTTTGCAGTATAATTGTGAGTATAATACCAACCCGCTGCATTTACCACACCTGAATAAATTTCTCTATACCCAGAAGGGACGGCTGTTGTTTGAGTCGTACTATCTGGAAATACTATTCCAGAATTATTTAAAGTTGTTGCCATAGTTTCCCTAAGATTAAAGATATTTGAGTTAGAACATAAAACTAGAAGCAGTAGACTTCTTATGTGCGTTAACAGGAAATAGGTATTCAATGGCATACCTTAAGCCGTCGGTCCAGTGTTCTACACCTTCTGATTTATCAATTGTTGCTGAGTCAGCATTGCTCTCTACCCATACAGTACGCTCGAGACTCTTAATAGTCGAGGCAGCTCTTGGGTGAATATACATATCAATATCTCCTGCAGCATTACGGAACTTACGGTTAACAGCGTTAACAGAGTCAACGATCTTTGGTGCAGCAGACCTAGCAAAGGTTCGTATACCGTAACTCTCAAGGATACTAAAGTCAGTAGCTCCTGCAACAGCGCTTGTCTTACGAGCACGTCCAGCGGGGTCAGGATAGGCGTTAACTTTATGCCCTTTGCTAATATACAAATCTTTTATACGTTTAGCCAGAGACTCTGTATCGAGTACGTTCTGCATATCATCAAGAATGTGAACCTGTCCTGCTCTCACAGCAAATACAATTGCTGCCATGATACCGATGTTGAAGTCAATTGCGATATGCACATCTTCTTTGCCATCACTATTGTTTGTAAATTCTGGCAAGTCACTTGTAACGTGAACCTTACGATCAAACATATAGAAGACCCTAGCACCTGATTCTTCAGGGTTAGCTTCATACTCTCTGTTGAATTTAAGAGGATCAATGGTCTTCTTTACTCGTTCAATTTCTTCATCAGATAAGTAAGGTGAATCACGATAGCTGTAGTGAAAGTGTTTCCATCGAGGATCAATAACGCTAAGCTGTGTCATATCATAAAAATAAGTAAAGCCTTTAGGAGTACCAATGACAAGTGCTTTGTGGTTGCCACCCCAACGAGTGGTCATAGTAGGTTGAATAACAGATTCCCAAGAGTCTTTTAATCCGGGCCTACCTGTCCAGTCTTCAACCTCGTCACATACAACAAAGTATTGACCTGTTCCACGCATACGCTCAGATGCTTCATAAGACCATAGCTTAAGCTTAACGTTATTAGGGAACCAAAAGGTACCTGCGTTAAGTGAACTCTTTTCAGCAAAATTCTCAAGACCTAATTGATAGGCAAGAATAGGGAAATAAATATCCTGAGATTGCTGATATGTAGGGCAGATTAAAGAGACATTTTTATTAGGCATATCTGCTGGCATCTGTATAAGCTCGTTCACAGCGATTGCTGCTGCGGTAGCTGCTAGAAATGATTTACCAAAGCCTCGTGAAGCCATCACTGTAGCGTATTTAACTGTGTTAGGTTCTGAAAACAAATACTTAATGATCTGCGATTGACCTTTGTGGAGTCGTACTTCGGACATAGTTTATTAAACTTCCTTATTTTTATTTTGTATACTATATAATAACTTTATATAACAATAATCGAGTTAATCAGCAGATAGTATAATCCGTAAAGGTTCTACTGTGCTTGTTTCAACTTCTCTACGCTCAGGTACAGATCGGTAACCATACTTCATCAAGTTGTTGATAATGCTTGCCTGTGTACTTAGTAAACCCTGCATAGCAACCGCTGAGTATCTACGCTTACCGAGGTTCATCTCAGAGATCATATCATCAATCTTGTGGTATTGTATCACCATTCGCTCAATAGGGTCGAACCATAACTCTTGAAGACGTTCTACCGAGTCTTTTCCATATATTTGTTTTGAACCCTTAGGTCTTCCACTACCCTCGAGCTTCTGCCCTTTTTTAATAGTACCAACATGAGAGTTCTTCTTCTTTGGTTTAACATCGGTAGTGGCTATTTCGTCTGAATCTATAGCCATTTTAATTTCCTTTAATTTATATCGCTAAATATACTATTAAACCTATAATGTAGGTGAGCATACTAGTAGCTATTGCTATCATAGCGTAGAGTACTAAATCTCTTAGTTTCTTCTTACGTTGAGCAATATATCGTTCTTTATCACGGATAATCTTTCTACGCATCTCGATCATTTCTTTATACTCAGGTATTCCATAACGCATAATAATGATAGTTCTTAATTCTGACTCCATCTCTTGCACTTTTTTTTTAGCAATGAGAGCATTTAGGGCTTCCTGCTCCACACTACCACTTGATAAAAACTTCTTAAAAACTGAAGGACGTTGAGCCTTCTGGTTTGCAGTAGATATTTTAGAGACAGCGTTAAACCAGCTTCCGAGCTGACCTCCCATGTCTTCTATTTCTCTACCAATTTCAATACCCTTTTTGATGGTATTAAAAGCAGTTGTAGCTATCAATAAAGTTGCTGAGATAGGTTCCATAATTAAACCCTATCTATCTCTGTTGACAAGGTATATTCTCATTGAGCTTAGCTCTGAATTAGCGGAGGCTAGGTCAGCCTTAAGTTCAGCTATTTCTCGTAACAATTCTTCTTTATCTTTGATTAGTACTTCTACTTTAGCAGAGAGATTGGTTACTTGAGCGATTAAAGACTGCAGGTATTCCTTCTGCTGTTCATGATCTGTCTTTCTCTTTGAACTCAAATAATTCCAAAATCCAACACCACCAAGAAGGCTACCGACTACTGCTAATACTGAGTTGTGATCTCCATCTAGCATAATGGTTCTCCAAGGTTAATTTGTTTGTTTTGTATAGGACGTATTCTTTAACGTCCCCTGGTAGTTTATTAATATTAGTATTACTATTTTAAGGATTAAAACAACTAAGGGTTACAATAATGAGGATAATAATAACTATGGTTTGAGTAACTAAGGTTACTTCTTAGGTAGTGCTTCCCTAGTTCTAATCTTAAAGATTTCTAGGGTGTAGTTCCTAAAATAGGTCTATAACTCTAATAATTACACCCGGGCGGAGGGAGCTTATTCTTTAACGTCCCCTGGTGCAAGTCCATGATTTTTAACGAAAAAAAAAAAAGAGAGAAAACCCTCTGAACTACCCCTAAAACCCCAATTAAGAAGTTAAAGAGATAGCCCAGAGGGTTGTTTTTAAAGGGGAAAACCCCTAATCTAGTTTAGATAGCTTCTTTATTTCTTTTACTTTTTCATTACAGTCAATGTAAGTAACTTCACTGTTACAATCTAAGCAGTAGCCTTTAAAACCATGAAACATTTTAAAAAGGTATTTCTTACCTTTATATTCAATAATCGTATTACTATTTACTTCCCAGAGAGGCACTAACCCTTTTACTTTAGTTTGAAAAGAATCTACGAAGTAGTATTGAATATCTCTAAAAAAATCCTTAGCAACACTACTCAATAGGTGTATATATATCATCATAATGACAAGCCCTTATACCTATAGACTAAACAAGACATCTCTGAGAACCTTAGTAAACCATATGTTATAGCCGTATTCGGGTTAGTATACTCTATTAAGTTAGCTTCCGCACCTTGATATAGCACTACATCTTTGTTAACATATGAAGATTTGAATCCCTGCATTTGCAATGTCTTCTCAACAATAACATGAGGTTCACATAGTACAGGAACAGTCGCCATTTGTGGTTCTGCTTTAGCTTCAAAGAAGATAAAACATAGAATAAAACCAACTAGAAAGATTGAAGTTTTCTTAATCATTTACAGTATCCTCTACGTGTATTACCGGTATAACGGGGGTTGACACTGACCAGTGTACTACTTCTTTTTCTTTATCTAAGCAGATAGAGTACATACCATCTAGCTTAACAAAGGTGTATACGTTAGCCTCTTTTTCGACATCGGGATGAACAATGAACTTGTCACCTCTAGTTAACTCGTATAGTTTCATTTGGTTACCTATAAATTTGTTTAAATAGTTAAAAACACGATCCCGATCTTCTTTAAAGACCTCATTAGGTGTCTGATTTGAAAAGGCTAGATTAGTTGAATCCCACCATAGTTGTTCAAGCTCTGGGTTATTAAGTAGTGAGCTTAATAAACTTTTACAGTACTCTTTCTTTTTTCGATATAAGTTAAAAGCACCAGCCTCTTGACAATGATTAAACAGAATACGAGTTAAATCATCTCTTGTAGAATACACTTTACCGTCATATTCCACTGTAAACTCACTTGTTAAATAGTCAGTAGGGGAGCTACAAGTACTACATTGACATTTATTAATCATCTCCTACAAACCTCCACGGTTCGTTTATTATTGCATCGAGAAAGCCAATACCGATTAGCCCTGCTACAGAAACCGTAAAAAACAAGATAAACGCGCTAATTATGCTAATTATAAATTTCATTACTACTCCACGGCATCTGTAGGTTTAAGTCTCTTAGCATCTGCAACACCTGCTGTCAAAGCTGTTAAAATACCAAGCCTAGTAAGAGCAGCTGCCGCTTCTAATGGTAGATTAACTGAATAGTCTGCACTACCGTCTTCATTTTCACGAATCAAGCTAACGGAGCCAATACTTTCTGATGTAGCATCTTCAGTTGAATCTTCGTAATCTTCGTAAGCTTCCACGTCTTTTCCACCATAGTAATCTACTACAAGGCGTAGTGCTGCTCTCATTTCACGAAGTTTGGCCTTATCGACTTCTTCATTAGTATCAAAGATAGCTATCCAACCATGATTAGGGTCTTCGTAACTTTTAAGATCAGCTTCCATTGATCTTAAAGTATTTGAGATATTTTCTAAAACTAGCTGATCAACCATCTCATCATTAACTTCAATTTGCATTATTATTTCCTTTTTCATTTGTGTAACTTAACATAGTATTATCTTTTAATTAATTTATTCGATGGGTCGCATTAAATCATTTAATTCCACTTTTATCCCCAATCCCAATTACAATATGCCAAAAACCAAATTCAAAACCTAATGACCACTTGTGAGTACCGACATCAGGGACTAATGTTATACCTAAAACAAAGTACCAACCAGCAAGGTCGTAATTTTCTCCAAAGATAACTCTATCTTTCATTATTTTTTCAATTAGGTATAAATATATAGGAAGCTCCTCTATTACGCATTTTCATTTTCCTCAATAACTGTTTCATTCTCTTTATAGTACAGCTCTAGAAAGCAGAGCCAAATAAATCTTACTGCCTGAGTTTCTTCTTCTGTATTACAGTCGAAACAGATATTTGTTGGATCTGGTAAGCCAGCCAATACTAACTCTGCTGTTATGATTTTGATATCTTCACTTAAATGAAAATCAACATCATTTTGCTTAGTAATATTTTGCGCCGAGTTATAAACTGCGCAACAGCTATATTCTTCTAGCTCACTATCATTTCTTGTATGATATGACTCATGGTCAGTACCATCCCATAGTAGCAACTTTGAGCCTTTAATAATGTCACTCATCTTTAAAATCATTTGATATCCTAAGTTAACTCAAATATATCTATCATTTTTTTTTTTGTATTATTCTTTAAGAAAATAGAATCATAATAATCAAGTGCTTTGCTTTATTAACCGTTTATTGAGTTGTTGCATACTCATAAAGCAAACAAGTACTATCTTTAGTTAATACAAAAGCTGCTACATTTCCTGTTTTCTTATTACGATATTCTACTAGCCATGTAGAACCAATACCAAACACATTAACTAGCTGTGATCGAATAATAACAGTATATTCCATCCTTGCAAGTCTTTCCGCACTATCGTCATATAACTTACATTTTAAGGGTAGAGTTACTGCCGAAGCTGACAAGCTAGCTAACACCAATATCACGGTTGCTATTGCTTTTTTCATATGTTTACATTGCTCTAACTAAATGATAAAATTTAACTAACTCTTTGTCATACTTACAAGCCCAGTCTACCACCTCACCCTCCGGCTTGTAACTCTCATCCTGCCACATACAAAATCCAGCCTCTTCAGCCAAGCTTTTAATCTCCTCTGTGAACTCTAGGTCAGCTTCATAATCAGGTGCTAGTTTCTTAGCTTCACTAATACCTGCCTTTATAGCAGTGAGTATGCCTAACCGCGTCAAGGCTGCTAGTGCCTCTGGTGGAAAGTCAAACTGGTAGACAGCACTGCCATCTTCGTTCTCACGTAATAGGCTCACGTTGCCCGTTCCTTCATCATTCATCTATAGCTCCTACAAAATAATCAATCATAATACTAGTAGCGTTTATTCGTTTGTTAATCTCTATAACGTCTCTTTCCTTGTCTAACACAAAGATGGCGTACCCTTTGTTGTGTTCTCTACGAGATAAATCCTCTTGTAAGTTTTTTAATGTCTCCTGTAAGTTGGAAACAGTAATCTTATCCACGTCACCATCACATATTGTTATTTTAAAGTTCATAAGTCACCTTCGCCTTTGCACCAGACAGCTTTGCCATCCTTGTTAATAAATCATTCAACGGCTCTAACATCATAACCCTACAACAGCTAAGTGTAATAGGGCTGAACTCAGTACCGCTATCACTCTCTTCCACTCGGTTTAAATACTTATCAAAGAGCTCTTTAACAAGACCTTGCAGTATTAAAGCATCCTTTTCATTACGCATCTCAGCGCCTATTTCCTCATAGTCCATCACCAATTCTCCACGCCTGAAAGTTCAATAGTCATTTTGGTGTTTAGTCCGTTGTGTTCTTCTTCCCAACTCATTGTTATGATAGACCCGATACCTGAGCTGCTATCACATTCGACTGTTATGTCAGATACAATGTTGTTTAGTTCAATGATCTCTTTAATCTTTTCTACATCCCTAGGTAGTAATGTTACTTTAGCTATAATTCTTCTCCTTTAATTTGGCTTCAATGGCGTGAGAAAATTCCATATATTGCATTGAGTCCACTTGCTTATAAACACTCCAGATTTCCTCATCCGTCAGCCCAACCCATTCACGCTTTGGCTGGTGAAGCATTGGCTCTGTAGTGAGGTGGTTGTGCCCGTTGGCGTCCGTGACAATTCGCTCAGTCATGTGTTCCTCCTATTCCACCAAAGTAACGCAGATTGTTTTGCCTCGTCGGAAATACTAATAGTTCCCTTCCTCTTTGTCCATTTTTCATCGTCAAATTTGGGCGAACTACACCCGCAGACGCAGGAAAGGTAGTATTGCCCCGGGGAATATCCACATGAACCATCCTTATGTTTCATTTCGGGCTGGTTCCCATCAAAAGGACATGGCTTCATAACTTCTAAATTAGCCATAATTCTTCCCCTTAAGTTTTGCTTCAACAATTGCTGCGACATCTGCGAGCGCAAAATCATTGACGGTGTACGGCACACGGGGACGCATTGAGTCGTAGTCTTCTGCTGTTAGCCCAACCCATTCACGCTTTGTATTTCTATAGACTTGTGAGTGAACACCTTCGCCGTTCGTAATAAACGCATGACATGGATAACATAAAACCCCCTTAAATTTACCTTCATTAGAGTGGTTTTCACAATCTTTAACAATACATCTCACGTGTTCTTCTCCCGCAACCTAGCTTCAACTCCCTGAGCAACACCCTTACCGCTACACCCGAATTGGTAGCCTTCTCTATAAAGTGTATTGTTATCAACAATCTGCTCCACCTCCTCCTCAGTTAACCCAGCCCAAGGCTTATGTCTGATTGGTTGTTTGACAGGGGTCATCACATCCGTTTCGGTTACTTCCACTCCATTCAAGAACCACGACTTGTCACCGTTGCTTGACTCAATAGCTGGTCCATCTTCACGATGTAGCCGGTCCTTCAAGAACCACGACTTGTGACCATTGCTCGACTCAACAGCTGGTCCATCTTCACGATGCAGTTGGTTATTCAACCACCACTCCTTACAACCCCTTGACCACTCAATTGCTGGGCCATCTTCACGATGTCTTTTACCATTAAGATACCACTCTGTTCCAGATTTACTAACTTTGACTTGATATTCAATCATAATTCTTCTCCCTTAATTCTTTTCGTAAGCGCGTATGAAAATCTTCTTCGCCATCATCCCCAGACACTAACCAATCCACCCGTTTAACATATGTATAAGATTGCCTCAACATATCGACTGCGGTTTGAAATGCCGAAATAGTTTCTGCTGTATAGTGATGATTTGTAACATCCCCCCACTCATTCCACTCTTCATTATCATTATTTATAATTAGTTGCTCAATGTCATCAGCAATTTGAGTTAATTGATACTGTGTGTAATTAAAATGCCCGCCGCTCATAATTCTTCTCCAAAATGTTTTAGTAAATCTGCACGAGCTGCAAGTTGTTTAATTCGTTCGTTCATGGTGTTATCTCCGTACGGCCATGCGTCGAATATCACGCGTAAGCACCCCGATGAATTGACACGCGATACCGTCGATATAAGATCCTTCTTTCAGCTTCCATCCCAGCCCGATTTCAGCCAACCATCCGTCAACTTGGTCGTTTATATCGACCGCTTGCGGGTCAACACAGCTATTGAGATACATCAAAACAGATCGAGCAATCCGTTTTGATGTTGAAATTTTGATTTTTTGTGTCATGTCAACTCCTTTGGTATCTCGACGGTGTCGCCGAGTTTGCTTGCCGCGTAACAGCGCATGGCTGCGATGAGTGGCGTTTGGGCTATCTGATAGTGTGCAGTTATATGGCTTGCCCGCCAGCGATTACCACAAGCACGATCGAAAAATAAACCTATCTTTTCCCGTTCGATGATTGGCCCAGCTTGCGCCCAATCGGTTGATGGGGTGTACTCGTCGTCAATGCGCCCGATACTAGTGACAACGCAGCTAGGGTAAGCGCCTTGGCACTGTTCTAATGCGTGGTTTTTATCGTCTGCCATGCACTCAAAGTGCATCACGTCATCACTGTCCGCCTCGGAGGGTATGTACCATACACACATGTTGTTGCGAGTATCAAACCCCTCACACTTCGCCACTACCCAGTCAAGGGCGGAGCCTGTCAGTTCTGATGTTTTAATCATACTTACTCCTCGTTGTCCAAAAACTCATCTTGCTCATCAGGGCGCATCTCGGTAAATGTCTGAAAGTGGTTTTCACCACAGCATTGGAACCGTGCCTTCTCGCACCCACAATAGCAGCAGTACTGAGTACTATCCATTATTAATTCTTCTCTGTTCATATGCTAGTAGTTCCTGCAAGTCGATTGCGTTTGTGTGTAATTACGGGTTTATTACATTGCTCTGAGAAAGACCTAATAATTACGTCATTACAAGTAAAGTAGTCTTCTAGGAAACATAACCAGAGAAATCTCTCATTTTGTTGTACTATACCCTTATTTTTAGTTTTAGCAGTATTTTCTCTATCTTTTGGAAAACCTAATAGATCTAACTCTTTATTAAGCTCTCTGCGAACATAGTTAGTAAGCCCATAAGACAACTCAAAGCCATTATCGTTAATCATTCCCTTTAAAGAAAGCCATATTGCTACGAATGAGTGTTCAACACAACCCTTCTCATTAGCTGCTTCTAGACTTCCAAGCTTCGCCTTAGCTTTTGATACCGCTTCAAGCAAACTTAATCTTATAACTTTTGACATTTTATTTCCTATGTGTGTTCAATGATTAAAATACCAGTGCTTTCAATTGCACTCATACAGATTTTGCATGGCCTAGCATTTAAATACATACCATTCGCACCTAACCTAAATACAGATATTCTGTGCGCTTTACTGATATCTTTACATTTAATTATTGCATCAATTTCAGCATGAAGATACACTTTATTTGGCTCACCTACTTTACTTGCACAATGTGCTTGATAAGGGTGTGTCTTTGTATAACTGTTTTTCCCAACCGCTAGTATACTGCCTTTTTTAGAGTATATTATTGCAGTTAATTGCTGTAGTGTGCTCATCGTCTTCTTCTTCAGCCGCCCCGCCCTCGTAGGCCTCTATCGCATTTTGAATTAAGTAAGCAAGGAAGCTTGTTTCTTCCATGTTTAAGTCAATATCAAATTCTTCAACTTCATAATGTAGGTACTGGGCAATATAATCAGCTAGCTTTTGAGTCATTTGTAATCCCTTAAGTATACTTCTTCAGCAGCGCGTAATGAATCCCATGAAAAACCATATTCTGGGTTATGCGCGTAAATTGCAATGTCTAATATGCTTTGACAATCGTAATCCGTTAATTCGTTTGAGCTACTACAGCGAACATCATCAACGTGCCACCACATAGCTTTCCAATTAGGGTCTCTAACTCTTTCCATTTCTTGTTCTTCCAAAGAGTCAAGAAAAGAAGTAGGTACTAGTGACTCTACATAAACAGGGAAGCCAAATAAACAATCAGCTAACTTCTGACAATCCTCTTTAGTTGAAAGAGATAAGATATCTACGAGAGTATCATCACCACAACGTTTTACTTTAAACACTCTCTTTTCCTTTCAATAAGCAAGCAACCTGCCTTGGGGTGTGCATTTCTTGAATCAAAGTTCGTAATTGATCACCTGCATAAGATATCCCTTGATTAAAGTCATCATTTAAATCACTGTGAGTTGGTGCTTTAATTAACATCTTAGCCAAATTATCAATTTGTTTGTATTCTTGATCTGTCATTTATCTTCCTTAAAGTTATTCTTAAACACATTTATAATGCTGGTTGCACCATGAACCGGCACAACAACATTAGCCTTATTTCCATTACATATACCACAAGTATTACACTTGATAGTGGGGTCTACTACATTTTTGCAGACAACTTCATTTATTGGTAAAGCTTTGTCAATATTTCTAGTAACCCTAAAATAGAATTTATTAGGGAACTTTCTCTTAAATAATTCAACATCCTTTAGAGTATCTACGCTAGCCTGACAAAAATCAAGGTTTTCTGGATCAAAGGTTTTACTTTTCCATTGATGAGTATAGCCTAAGACTGTTTTTAAATTGTCGGTTATTAAAGACTTGTTAACAGGGGTAGGTACTGAAGCACTATCACCATAACCGCCAAATCTAATACTACTAAACATCCCAACAAGATTTTCAGGTTTTTCTTTTGGATAAATACCTTTTTTGTATGATTTAAAAATGTTATTAGGGGCCTGATAAACTTGAACATAACAGCTACCTTTCATATGTGGACAGCTGCCACAAATTGCTTTGTCTGCTCCAGTCTGTTTTGCTTCAATGGGGTTAATATTTTGATGTAAGTACCATACAGTCGCTACATCACCGGTCTTTACATTAGCTGATTTAAGTGTAAGTATTGCAACTATTGGCTCTCCGTTTAAAAGAGAAGACCCTTCGTATATTACGTATCCAGTAGGTTTTTTCATTTTACTTGTATAAAGATTTTCTTTTTTGTTAGTAAAGCATATAAAGCCTTTGTAACCGGCTTTTTATTTTTCCTATTAACAAAAGTTTCATTAACGTAGGGGTTGTAAGTTACTTCTATTAATTCTTTACTACAAACAATAGGTCTAATCAGCTCACCTGTAGCACCTGCGTGAACATTCTTCTTATGCTCCCTAAGTACACGTGCCCTTCCTGCTTGGCTTACCTTAAATTCAACATCAATTAAATCAACTTCATCTCGATATCCAATTACCTTATTTTTGTTAGGACCTTCAAGGGCTTTAATACTAAAGCACTCTTTGTGAAGATTGTAGTAGACAAATACTCGCATAACTAACCTTTTTGATAAAAAAGGGAAACCCGAAGGCTTCCCTAAATTTAATACACTGCTAAGATTTTATCCACAATACCGTGTTTTACGGCATCTTGGGGACTAATACTAATATCTGATTGATGCAGCAAATGCTTTCGAACATAAGCTTCAGACTTCTTTGTACACTTAACATAGTGATTAACCATACGTTTAGATTGCAACTCTAGCTCGTATACTGAAGCACGCAGCTCGTGTTCTTTACCAAATACACCGGTGGAATACTGATGACTCATTAAGTAAGTGTTTTCAGTAACAAAACGATGACCCTTTTTGCCAGCCATTAACAACATAATACCACCAGAAGCAATACAGCCTATACCTAAAGTGTGAACTGGTATGTCCGATTGCTTGATCATATCAATTAGATGATATGTGGCGAATAAATCACCCCCAGTAGAATTAACGAACAAAGTAATATGCGGTGGTGCATCTCTCTCATCCATTAAGTTATATTCAAGGAGCGCATTAGCAATAGGCATTGCTGACTCTAAAGAAATCTCATCGCAAAGGGTTAATACACCCTGATCAAAGAGTTCTAGTTCCTGGCTTACGCCCCCTCTTAGGTTTCGATTCGTCTTGCTGACTGGTTTCCGAGAACTCTTCATTTGTGACATTATAGTCTTCAACGTAGTAGAACTGTTTTGCTCCGCTATATTTTTCATCGAATTTTCCTTTGTTGAAACAGATCATTAAGTCCGCTTTTTGTTGATACACGCTTGCGTGATTAGATACTTGATATCGTAAAGCTGAACCAGATAGTCTCGCAATTTTCGTGCTAAGAGAATCAGAAGTTCTTTTCGCGTCAAGAGAGCTTCTATGCGGTACAATAACCTTTGAGCCATTAAGAAATAACTCGTATGCTAGTTCTTCACTTTCTGCTGTTAATTCGTCAATAGAAATAACTAAACCCTTAAGCTCTTTATATTTCTCTATTAACTTATTATAGATCGTTGTCATATTCTTCTTCTTCGAGTAATTCTGAATAATCTTGCTTGTTCTGTACTCGCTTATAAGGGGTCATCTTTTTACGGTGATTTTCTTCACCATACCTTCGATTTTCTTTTTCAAAGTCGTGTAGTAACTGCTTTTCTTCAGATTGATTGTTCATCTTCTCTTGTAACTCCGTATAGTTTTGCTTTTTCATCAAGTAAGGTATCTAGGCTTTCGTATAAGAACGCTTCTTCATCAACTGTTTTAGCAGCATCAAGAATAGAAATTGAGACCGCCTCATACGCTTCGTACCTACCCTGATCGGTTGTTTGTAGTTGGAAGAACTCTGTAGACTCTAATTGCCCACATACTGTATTCTTAAAGTGTTCGTAGTCACTATTCTCTATTACCATTCCCAGTCTCCTACCATCCCATTTACGGAATATTCTGTTACTCGCTTCTCAAAAAAGTTATCATGAGAAACTGCGTTTAAGATCCAATTTAGCCAAGGCAGAGGATTCTCCTTAACCTTAAAGATAGTCTTTAGACCTAGCTGTAGTAAGCGCCTATCTGCAATAAAGCGGATATACTGCTTTGTTTCTTCTGAGGTTAAACCTTGAACAGTATTAGATTCAAAAGCAAGATCAATAAACTTATCTTCTAATTCTACTGCTACTGTTGCCAATGCATAAATCTTTGATTTAAGTTCATCGTTAATAATACGTGGGTGTTCAGCACAAAACTGTTTAAATAGCTTTGCACCACCCTCTACATGTAAAGTCTCATCCCGAATACTCCATTCAACAATAGTACCCATGCCTTTCATTTTACCAAAACGTTGCAAGTTAAGCAGCATTACAAATGAAGCGAACAAGCCTACACCTTCATTGAATACACCTTTAGCTAATGCTAAAGCAATACCTGTTTGTGAAGTTGTATCATTATCAGACATAAAATCAATCTTATCTGACATTTCTTTATACTCAAGAAACTTATGATATTCTTCATCAGGTAACCCTAGCGTGTCATTTAGAAGCGCATATGCTCGCTGGTGTGTGCCTTCGCGACCAGCGAAAGAACCAAGCATAACTCGGACTTCGTTATTCTTAAACTTCGGAATAAGGTAATCATAATAGTTTTGGCCAACTTGAACGTCTCCTTGAGTGAACAACCGTAGAATGTGAGTAATGAACTCTTTTTCTTGACTTGTGAGTTTGATACGCCAGTCATTGACGTCTTCTGACAAATCTGCTTCTTCTTCGACCCAGTGAATTTCTTCATGCTTTTTAGTTAGATCTACAGCCCATTCTTGTGAAAATGGCTTGTATGTTTTTGAAAATTGTAGTAGTGACATATTATCCTTGACAAGCTAAACACTCATCTGATTCCTCCGTTGTAGTATTATCAACCTTAATGGCTAGTTCTTTTTGTAATTGCTCAAAACCACCGATATAACGACCCTCTAGATATATCTGGGGTACTGTACGAACATCTGCTCGTCCTGTTACTTCAGCAGCAGTCTTACCTGCTTCTTGGATATCTATATAACTATACACAATACTGTGTCGATCTAGTAAAGCCTTTGCAGACTCACAAAATGGACAATTCTTTTTACCATAAATAATAGTTTCTTTGTTGTCTGCTAACGCATTACGTTCAACACCTTGAGAAACATTTTCTGCTCTTTGTTTAGCTTCTGTACGTAAGTAGTACAAACCTTTTAAGCCTTTTTTCCAAGCGTCTAAATGGACTTTATTTACATACCCGCGACTTATACCCGCAGGGAAGAATAAATTTACAGATTGACCTTGACAAATAAATTTCTGACGAGTAGCCGCTAATTCAATAATTGAAGACTGATTAATCTCAAAGCTAGTCTCAAACACTGCTTTAGTGTGGTCATCAAGGAACTCTAGCTGTGCTACAGAACCACCGTTAGTAATAACACTATTCCATACCTCTTCATTATCTTTTTCTAGCTCTTGAAGCTTCCTTGTTAGATACTTGTTTTTCACCAGAAATGAACCAGCTCTAGTACGATGGGTATAGGCATTTGCTTTATGCGGCTCTGTGCTAGGTGATGTACTTAAAATGATACCAGAAGAAGCATTAGGTGCAACAGCTAGTAGGTGAGCATTACGAACACCATAACCAACTAAATCCCCTGCTTCACCGCGTTCAACAGCTAACTTTTTGGTTTCGTTAACTGCTTTAGTTTTAATATCGCTAAACATATTTTGGTTATGAATATTAGCTTTATTACTACTAAACGCTAGATTATGTCGCTGTAAATAGCTATGAAAACCCATTGCTCCTAAACCCAGAGATCTCTCCATCATTGCTGAGTATTTAGCTCGCAATAAACTTTCTGGACAGTGTTCAATAAAGTATTCTAGTACGTTATCTAACATACGAATCAAGTCATTGACCATGTTCGTATCTTTCCAATCTTCATAGTACTCTAGGTTAACTGAGCTTAAACAGCATACGGCTGTACGATCTTCATTTGTTGGTAAGTGAATCTCATTACATAGATTACTACCATGAATTTTTAAACCTTTAGACTTTAATGCTTCAGGCAAGCCTCGGTTAGCTGCATCAATAAAATTAAGGTAAGGCTCACCAGTACGGAAACGAATCTCTAATAGCTGTTGCCATGTTTTACGAGCATTTAAGAATTCTCCTGTTGGCCCTTTCTTTGGATCAATGAGTTCATACTCAAGATCATTAACAACTTTTTGCATGAAGTCATCAGAGATGTTTACTGCATTATGGATGTTAAAGGCTTTACGATTGTTATCACCAGTAGGTACTCTCAAACTCATAAACTCAATAATCTCAGGGTGCTCAATATCAAGGTATGCAGCGTAGGAACCCTTGCGTGTTTTACCTTGGCGATAGGCAGTCATATCAGCATCAACTGTGTGCAAGAATGGAATTGGACCGGGTGCAATCTCTGATACTGAGCGAACGTCACCCCAGTGACCGCCTACACCCCCACCCATAACAGACAGCCAACGTAATTCGCTTGAGTGCGAAATCAAGCCTTCTACTGTGTCTGGTACATAGGCTAGGAAGCAAGAGATAGGTAACCCCTTTACAGTACCCTCTTCATTAGGTGCATTAGATAACACCGGAGAAGCAAACATAAACCATTTCTTAGATACATATTCGTAAATACGTTGAGCCATTTCAAAGTCAGTAACACCTTTGTAAGTGCTCCAAGCCTTTGCTGCTCTTGCGTATACTTGCTGCGGAGATGTCTCACCCTTGGCAGCATAAAACTCTAGCACCATACTTTTAGAGTAGTCTGCTAGTAAATCATCTCGTATTAGGTCAATCTCAATACCGTTATGCAGCATCTGGTGTCTCCCAACCTAGTTCCATGACTTCAGGAGATTGATGAGCGTCTTCAATTACTTCTACCCACCCTTGCTCATGTAGCCATTTCATAACTAGCCACTCGCGATCCTTGTCATCGAATTTACGCAACAACTCTGGTTTATTTAAGAAGTAAACAATCTCGTCTTCATCCTCAAAATTCTTAATAATTAAATTATAGTAATTTTCTAGTTTTTCTTTTGTTAACATTTAATATCTTTTCTAAGTTTCATTAATGAGGGGTGCAAATCAGATTTGTTTATATCTGAAGCGAGATAAAGTATACAATTAATATTCTTTTTCTCTAAGGATTTGACTAGCTCTAACGCTGTTTCTATTTCGTCAGCGTCAAACTCGTATACATTACGATCGTACTCTTTATTCACTATATAAACTGTTATGATCATAGGTCAAAGCTTTCTTCAACAAACTTATTATTTTGTAGCCTACCTGTCTGTTCGTTAAACAGGTAAGAACCAGCTGGACCTGTGCGACCTGTGAATCGGTCTTTCAGAATCCATAAGTAAGAAGTGTTACGTTTATTCACATCTGTTTCCATTTTATTTCTTGAGATTGCAAGGATTTGCATAGGTACCTGTTTTAACGAACCAGAACCCTTTAGGTCATCATCGGAGGGTATTGCACCTTCTTCAAAAGATTTTTGGTTAGTGCTTGTTTTACGTAAATGCGAAACTACACCAATCCATATATTGTGTCTCTTTGCTAGCTTAAGTAAGTCAGACATCATTTTATCAATGGCTGTGTTAACTTTACCATCCTCTGATTCCGAAACAGCGATAGTAATGTGATCAAGGTAGATATACTTACAACCCATAAGGGCCATGTACTCCATCTTACTGATTAAGGACTCGTCACCTAAGCTACCTTGATGGTCAAGGAATACAAAGCGGTTAGTCCCCATTGTAGCTTCCCATAATTTACGTTCTTCTTCTTCACTAATCTCAACATCAGGTAACTGAATACGCTGATTAGCTTCCAGCGCCATGATATTTTTTACTGCTTCACCAACAGATTCTTCAAGTGAGCAAATACCAATTAAGTCTTCAGTAGTCTTAAGTAAATGGTATTGATCTTCTTTAACAAAGGAAGTCTTACCCATACCGGTGCCTGACGTAAGCATTGTAATAGAACCTAAACGTCTACCATAAAGCTTGTTATTTAACTCACCCGCAAATTCAGGATAAGGTATATACTCAGCACCTTGTTCTTCTTTATAAATATCCCATGTGTCGGCTGAGCTAACAAGACCGGAAGGGCTCCAGCGGGAAGCATCATAGATTGCGTTTAATACACCCTTATCACCGTATTTAGCTAAGGTATCAGAAGCATCTTTCTCAGAAGTTTTAGCTATATAAACCTTATCAGCACCAATAATTTTTGCGGCTTCTTCAGCTGCTTTTTTACCGGCTTCATCATTATCAAACCAAATAACTACTTTACCAAAATTACGAATCCAATCTCGGTACGTAAGCAATGGCTTAAGATTAGTAGCGCCTGAAATTGATACAACCGGATAAATTGTTTTATGTTTATCATACCAAGCTTGAGCAACAGACAAAGCATCTAGCTCTCCCTCAGTAATAATCAACTGTTTACCGCCGTTAAATTTACTTTGACCAAAAAGAGTATCTAATTTACCAGTAGCCGAAAACTCTTTGGGTAGCTTTCTAATCTTATAGCTTGTTATTTCTGATTCGCCGTAGGGATAATAGTGAGTATCGATTTCACCTTCTTCATCGTAACTTGCTTTAACTTCAAAAAAGTTAGTTACAAACTTAGAAATCTTACGATCATGAAAAGTATTAGACTTCAGCTCTTGAATCTCACTAAGAGATAGCCTTTTGTTAGTCACTGTAGTTTCCTCAAAGCTAGTTAATTGGTTATCTGCAAAAAAATGTTTACCGCAAGAAAAACAATGAGATCCGCCATCATCATATACTTGCCTAGCATCACTACTTGTACACAATAAACATGGTTGATCTTTCTGAACTATCTTTCCCATATACTAGCTGCTCTTTGCTATTTGTATACAGATATTAGAGGCTACGAGCGAAGTAAGAGTTATTACTATAAGATCAGCTGAAGGCATAATCAAATCTAGGTCAAACAAGATACGAATTGTTTGAGCAATAAGAAGTATCACAGCTATTGAAGCCGTAACAAAAGCACTAATATACAACATTAAATTCCTTAGTTAATTTTTTTAACCGTGTTTTATGGAGTTTAGAGATATGCTCTGACGATCGCCAGCTTACTTTATCAATAAATCTATTGTACCAAACTAGATTGTTGCTTGGTACTTCTACTATACATTGAGACCATGTTTCAGCCCATGATAAACCACCTTTTGTGTTATAGGTGTCTAAAATATAAAAATTGTAGTTATCTTTTCCGTTTTTCTGTATATCTTCATTAATTGTTTTACTTGAGCTAGTGTAAGATTTCCAGTTGCTTTCAACGCCTTTGTTCTTCTTACCACCCCCTTTTACAATCTTTTTACCAATATACATCATTTTAGATTCAGTATTTTTGATAATGTATACAAAACCATGTACCTTATTAATATCAATTTTGTAAGAGAAATCCCAATGACCATTAGATTGTAAAGTAGTCATGTTCAAACCTCCAAAGATGTATTAATCGCCCATTCATTAGTAAGTGACTTTCCCAAAGTTCACCGTATACCTCTTTGTACTTTGAAATAACTACTTCTTTACGTTGCTCATCTGTAGTTAGCCCTTCTAAGATTCTCTCAGCCGTTTTAGGGCCAACCCTTTCAATGCCCGGAATGTTATCAACAGGGTCACCCATTAATATCTGCTTCCAATAGAAAGAGTTAGCACGATCTTTGTCAACCTTATCTACAACTTGTTTTCGTAAATCCCAATGTAATCCAGAGATACATTTTAAGTCTTTATCTACTGAACAAACAATAAAGGGTTCATTTGCTTGTTCTGACCAAATACGTAATAAGTCATCAGCTTCAAAACCAATCGCTTGTACAGTATTCTCTCTAGTAATTAAGTATTCTTTTAAATCATCAAAATATTCAGACTTGTTCTGTCTTGCTTTTACACGACCCGCTGTTTGTTTGTATTCTGGATAAAGAATATCACGAAAGTTTTTAGGGCTTCCAACAGCAATTAAGTAATCGTCACTGAATGTTGATTCTATACAGTTAGTTATTAGTTCTTCTAATTTAGTAATGCAGTCTTTAAGAGATGTTGAACCCCATAAAGACTGATAGATTAGAACGTCACCATCAATAAGTGCTATCATTAAAACAATGAAAGCTGCTTAAATGCAACAGGGTTAGTAGATTCTTCATTGCGAATCTTTGTTACTTTTCGCACACCGCGTTTCTGAGCAAGGCGAGAAAGATAAGCACCGCGATCTGAATTTAAAGGGTACTTAATCGTTACGTTACGATCAACAAAACTCAAGTACACATGTGTGTCTTCTGGGCAGTAGCTCAAGGTTGATGCTGGTGTTTTGTGAACGAATGTGTTAAATGCTGTTTTCATAATTTACTTACTCCAATTCCGACTTTGTTTAGTAGATAAATACCCTCATCATTTGAGAAATATTCATCAAAATACACTTGTTTGATTCTTGTCTGTGACAACAACACTGCACACTTAATACAAGGTGCTGCTGTAACATATACTGTTGCGTCCTCTAGGCTTAAGGAACTTCTTGATAGCTTAGCTACTAGGTTTGTTTCTGCATGAAGTACTTCCGTGTTAGTTTTTAATTTACCATCTTCAAGAGTATGCTCACAGGTGTTATTAAAACCTGCTGGCATACCGTTAAAACCAAAACCTAGGATATTGTCGTCTTTAACTGCAATAGCACCTACTTTGCGCTTTACAGCGAAAGACATCTGCGCTATCCGTTTAGCAATATCCATGTAAAGGATATCATATTTCTTGTGTTTCAAGTGCTAAACAACATTGTTTTGTTAGGATAGTAGCTCTTGATTTTCTCGTAGTATGTTGCAGAGATATCTTTAGATACAAAAATACAATTATATTTCTTACCGTAATCATACAAGTCTGATTTGATTACGCCTAAATTTTTACAATCGTAACTCCAAATTTGTGAATTGCTAACTGGAAAGTGTTTAAAAATATACTCCCCAACACGCATGTTATTCAACACAATAATCTGAACAGTCTTAGAAAGTAATTGAACTTCAAATACACCAGAGATAGCTTTCTTTGCTTCAGTTGAGAATAGATATGCTTCATCTGAAAGAATACTAACAGACCTACCGCAAATAACTTCTAACTTTTTACGCATCTGCCCTAGACTCATATGAGAAGGCATATTCATAAAGTAATCAAAATCGTTACAAGATTTTCCCTCATCCCAATTACGTAATGCACCACCCGCAAGTGCTGCGTTTGGATCTTCTTTCTGTAGTATTTCCAAGAAAAGTTGACCGATTTCTTTTTCTAGCTTAATATTATTCAGGTTATCAAACATTTTATTTCCTTTAGTGAACATCATACCAATCAAAACCAATCTTAGCTTCGCCGTCCATAATAACCGCATTGAACATCTTAGGGGCATCTCTAAAAGCTTCTTTTGCAATCACGCTGGCTCGTTCAGCATACTCATTAGGTACTTCAAACTCAACTTCGTCATGATAGAAGATAAGAGGGAAATACGGTATATTTTCTTCTTCTAATTTATTTTTAATTTGAGCAGTAGCCGCTTTACACGTTACAGCTTCAAACTTTTGTAGTAAGTAATTTAACGCCTTATGTGGCGACTCACAATAAACTTTTGTGCCATCTAAACCGGGTATCCAAGGATGACCTTGTTGTTCTGTACTACGGTATATGATACCAATCTTAGTAATTAACTCGTGTAATCCGGGAATACGTTTAGCAAACTCTAACTTTACTTTGTTACCTAGCTTTTTATCTCGCTTACCTTTTAGGATTAAGGATAGCTTCTCACCGCCTCCGCCGAATAAGTAAGCGTAAATGAATGGCTTTGCTATACGCCTAGCTACTTCTTCTTCAAGAATACTACTAAGTACATCTGCGTTCTTTTGGTGAACATCTCCATTAAGGACTTCGTTTGTATAGTCGTCATTCTTTAAGTAATGACACAACGCCCTAAATTGGTTACCAGAGGAGTCCGCACCAATGATAGAATGACCTTCTCTGGCAATAAACAGTTTACGTATCTCATTACCATACATTGAACCTCCAGAGGGAACGTTAGCTATTATTGAGTGTCTAGCTCTAGAAGTAGGTGTACCGATAGTAAAACAATCACCGTGTAGAAATCCGTCTTTGTCTACAAGTTCAAGCCAGCCTTTTAGAATACTGTGTCGTGAACGAATAGTGTAGTAGTCGTCTATGTGTTTACCGAATTCACCAAGAGGCTCAAGAGAACTACTTGTTAACTTTGCAGAAACCTTAATGAATTCTCGACCTTCTTTTTTCCAGTTCCAATCATCCGGCACCCATCCGATAGTATACAGATGTTCTTTAACGGAATCAATGTTACCGATATCTGGTTTAATAAACTCAATACGAGAGTGATCACCCATAATAGGCCGATCTTCTAAAGCACTTTCCTGTGTAACGCTAAAATATTTAGCAATATGTGCAGGATATAATCCACTCTTTAAAAACTTAACCTTCTTAGGCTCAGTGTCTAGCTTTTTCACTCGAAGATCAAGTAGGGGATTTACAATATCTTCTACTATCTTCATTCTAGCTTCCATATCAACTAGAAGACCATTCCCACTTACTACGTCAAACCGCCAACCTGTTTCTTTTGCCATAGAGCAAAATAACAGCGTATCATGCTCGTTACGTAGAGAAAGTTTAATAAGGGGTAGTTTATCAACGTGTGCACTCTTTAACTCATACATTAAATGTTGATAAACCTTAGTGTTAATCCCTACGTCTTCCTTACATCGATGAAGCATCTCAGGAGAGTAATTCAACCAATCTTCATGTGGTGGTTTTTCTTGACCAAAGAATTTACCCCATGTATCTAAGTTATGCTTACCATTAGAAAACCTTTTGTAATTTAAGACTTGGCTTAACAGCAGGGTATCTACAAGAACAACTTCTTTACGAGGAAACCAACCATAGACTTTTTTAAGAGCAAACAGGTCGAAGCCAAGTATAAAGTGACCTGATAACATTTCTGCTTTTTCAAGATATGCCAAACCCTCTTTGATAGAGCCTGATTCTACAGCATGATCACAAAAGCTTTTACTTTCTTTTGTTTCAATGTCATAGGTACAAATCATCCATACTGTATCTAGCTCAGGGAGTAATCCATTTGTTTCAATGTCAAATATTAATTTCATTAAGCACTTTTTACCTAAAAGTTATAGTCATAAAACTTAATGGGTTTTTCACTAAGACTAAAGTAACGACCGTGAGCATCTTTCCAGCCCTTTTTACCAAGGCGAATACGAAACACTGGTGCAGTTTCATCTCCCTCAATAAACCATTTTTGTTCACGTTGATTTGAGCAATGTGCGCTAAAGCCACCTACATGGAAATTAAGTTCAACACTTTTGTCACGTTCTGTCTTCATTTCGCGTATCTCAATAGTTTTATCGGAAACTACTTGGATAACTTCAAATGGAGTTACGTCTGAGTAGCCTGAGTGATTTGCGTACTGCATCATTTAAAACCCTATATTGTGTTACTATGTGTGTATTAATCTAATCTATCCAAAGATGTGATGAACGAGAAACGTTTAACTGTTCACTTGGTTTGCGATCATCAATAAATACGCCTTCTGCTTTACTATCAAGTAAGATAGCGCAGCTAGCCATAATATGACCAAGGTGACTTACTTTACTGTCATGGGCATGTTCTTCACCATTATACCAATCAGTTAAATGTCGCATCATTGCATCATAAAACACAGAGGCTGTTACGCTAGTATCGCGCCAATTAAACCGACCATACTTAGCAGCACCATCACTCATTGCAGCACCTAATGCAAACAAAGAAACAGGAGGCACATCACTGAGTCGTGGCTTACTTAAGGCTACTTGAGTCTTTGGGTTATTATCTACTGTTGTTTTTGGTTTTAGTTTCACCGTATAGTTACTGAATTCCTTGCTAGATGTAAGTTCTTCTTTTGGTAAATCTAATTCTTTTGAATTAGCCTTATCTAGCTCAGCTATGTACTTTTTAAATTGTATACGTTCCCAATCATCTAAATCTGTATCCGCATATGTCATAAAATCTTCTTCGCTAAACAACCATTTTTTACCACTTTTAGTAGAGCTAGCATGGACAACCGAAAAGGGTATATCCAGAGACGCCTTATATGCGCTTTGTAAACGAACGCTAGTATCTCTTAGTTTACCTTGAACATCAAATATTTCGTACATATTTTCCATTAGTATACATCTCCATTTTCTTTAATCTTAATGTTCTCGTAATCAGCAACTACTCGGCGATAGAACTCTAACTTGGCGCCCTCTAATGCTCCAAGAATATCATTAATAGCTTGATAGTTGCACTTATCGGTACGAGCAAAGTATTCTTTTACGATTGTAGTAAGTACATAATTAAGTTCTCCGGGAGTAGTACAAAGGTCACCGACCTCCATTACTGCCTTAGTGTCAAGAAATGATTTAAAACGATCTGCAATATAAGGCATTATAAGTACTCAGCAATTAAGGTGTCAACGGCTTTATCAGCTGTAGAACGCCATTCGGTTACGAGGGATTCAAAGAAAGGATGAATAGCAGTAGGGTCCGCTTTAAAGGCTACCACAGGTTTACGTAAAACGTACGAAGCATAGAATACCTCCATAGCTGTTCCATGCTTAGGTAAGCTAGGGTTATCCAGATTAACAAGTACAATATCCGACTCCTGAATATCACGCATATCTAATTCAAAGATGCGTTTCATATAACGTTGTTGAAAATTGTGAATACGCCTTGTTGGATCAAGTACATTACAACCTGACATTTCTAATTTAAACTTAGCTGTAACTCGCCAGCCAACAGCTTCTTCTACAGATACGTGTTCCATCGGACCTGCAAGGTATATTGTTCTATTTTTCATTGAAATATTCTTTGATCTCGTTAATTGTTTGACTATGTGATGTCCAATTATGATTATTTGGCATAGCGGAACCTTGAAGATCAGCTAGTGCACAAAGTAACAGGTAATCTTGTTTTTCTGAGCTAATTCCAAAGTTTTTAATTAGACCTAATACCGAATATTTAGCATCTTCGAAAGCTTCTTGATAAACAGCATTAGTACGTAAGGGCTTGAGCCCAGCAATACGATCTACTATTGTATTGTATGCCATTCTGGTTCCCATGTGGTTATTTGTGTTACAAGACCTATATTTGTTATAGGCTCTAAATATTGAGCGAGAAATGAACAAAGTTCTGTAATACCTAACTCATCTGTTCCAATAATTAATAACATATCGTTTTCTACAATATGAAGATACTCAATACCTGCTTCTGATAGAATAACTTTATTTTCCATCTGTTCAATAAATCGAGCGTTAGCTGGTTCTCTTAAAATAATTTTATACTGTAAGTCAACCATTATACATAACCTAAAGCAATACCGATAGGTGCTATAATGATACCTACAACACGAAGAATGGTCTCACCTACCACAGGGCCATCCATATTAAACAATAGCACAATGTTGTTAATCCAGCCAAAGAGAGCTAGACCAAAAACGGAGAGTATTGCTAGCACACTAATAACTTTTTTCATTTAAAACCTCATCAATTTGATAAAATAGGGAAACACCGTAGTATTTCCCTTTTAGTTACTTATACTTATTAAAACTCAATGTCATCATTTAAATCATCTTTATTAGCTTCTGCTACACTATTAACTGAGAATTCTTCCATGGTAAATTCATCTTCTCGTGCTTTGGGGATGTACTCATTTAGCTTTGTAACTTGTACAGCCATTAGCATCGAAACAATAATTTGTTTTTCAGCAGCACCTTCTCCAATAGTTTGTTCGTATTGAAATAAGCGAATATTAGCGAGAGAACCGTTTCCGATTGAATCAGGGTTAATATCTTCTAGTGTACCGCTAACAACTTTTACAGGTGCGGATGGAACAAGAACCTTTTTACCTTCTGCGTTAGCTTCCCATTTCTTTGACCTTTTCTTTAGACTCGCTTTGTAGTAGATAATCTTTGAGTCTTCGTCTTCCTTGTCTTCACGAACAGGATTAACGTTAATATTTAATGCTTTCCACTCTTTAACAACTTTTTTATCAGTTGTGCGAATCTGAACTTCCCATGAAGGGTTTTCAGTATTAAATGTAGCGTTAGGGCGCTTTGGATTTAATTTAGCAAAATGTAGTTCAACGTTCTTTAAAATAGCCATGATGTTTTCCTTTTAGATGTTGTTTGTAGTAAACGTACTTGTGGTGAATCTATACCAGTAGTTCTTTAGCGTCCCCTGGTACAGTTCGTTGATTTCAATTAAATTAGCAAAATGCGTAATCAGATTCAAGTATCAAGCTTGTATCTAAGTTACCTAGCTCGGGTAGTAAGTCTAGGCAGTCGAGTTGAGTGAGTATGTTTTGTAGCGGGTATTGTGCATACAAATTAACAAACTCTTGTCTTACTAGCTTAAACAAATGATCCATATTAGTTGGGTGACAACCAAAAGAATCGTGTACAACAGTAACAGGATAGGGTGTAGCGTTAACCACCATTGCAAGATGTACAGCGTCAAGACTATGCACAATGTTTGGTGCTGCGCCTGTCTTCTGAGAATCTTTATCAATAGTAGATTCTTCCCAAGCCTGTACAATAATTTTTAATTCCTCGTTACCGTATCTTAATTTAGTTCTTTTATCTACTGGCTTCCTATAGCCTTGTATTACTGGAAAGTTAGTTACAGGAGACTTCCATGCAAGAAATTCATTTCTTTCGTTAGCTCTAGCAGCAACATCTTGAAACAGGCGTAATAACTTAGCAGGTCCTTCGAGCTTCTCGTAACAAGTTTCAAACACTAGGTTACCGAGTAAAGCACCCCAGAGATGTTCTTTATCACGTAGATACTCTGACATATCACGGGTGTCTTCAATGATTTGTTGACCCATACCGTAAGCTGTGCCACCGTAACCAAGCGTCATAACATTGCGTTTAACAACTTTACGTTGATCTTTTGCTTTATCGATATTTAACCAGTATACAGGGTAAAGCTTTTCTCGGATAGCTCTATTTTTGTTGCGCCATTCTTGAGCAGCCATGTATGCAGATGCCTTAGCTTCGCTTTTTTCAGGAGATTCTTGGTAAGCCTTTTGAAGTTGTATAGCTGTGTTATAAATTTCTTCAAAAGAATTTCTCTCTTGATGTGTAAGCTTACTTGCCTTATCCGCTAGCTTTTCCCAAACATATTTAGCGATATACATGTAGACATCGCCGGGTAGCTCAGAAGGGACTAGATTAACTAGGTGGGCAATAGTCTCGTCCTTTGACATTGCAACAAGATGTTGTACGCCATTATTAGAGCCATCAATGTATATAGGTAATCTACAAACGTAATCCTCAATGTTATTACCCTCCCTTTCAAACTCTAAGATATGCTGTAACTCAAAACAGCAAGCTAAGAATGAAAATGGTTTGTCTGCCTTCATCCAATCTGTATTACGCATAGGGGCTGTTGCATACGATAGGAATAAACCCATGTTCTCGCATACAAAGAAATACCTATCGTCTAAGCTAACCTTATCATTACCATAACAGTTACTAGTATGCACTGCTAACCAGTAATAACCCTTCTCTAGCAGAGGGTAGCCTCTACTGAATAGTAGTAAGCCTTTTGCGTTGTCACTACTTTGTTCATGCAAGAACGCAGTATTAGTATAAATACGACCACGAAAGTCATAGTTATACATATGATAAAAGGTAGAACCAATGTTAGACAATGCTATCTGTTCAATTGCATCAACCTCAATTAATAATGATTTTTTCTTTTGCTCATCAATCTCTTTTGAGAACTTAAAGGGACTCTCACCTTCTTCAATACGCATACACTGTTGATAAACACTAAACACTTCAGTATTAATTTTCCAACCAATTTTTTGAAGTTTATTTAAGACATCGTAATTTATTGGGTTAGTGTGCTTCTGTAGCTTAGCAAGTGCTTGCGGGTGACCCTTTTTAATTATAGGTATACCTGTCTTATGGATAGGATCTTCCCAATCACTAGGGACTGTTCTCGTAGGAAACAGGTTAGTCTTTTCAATAGAGATCTGATTCCATAGCTCTTTGATTGCTTTCCAGTCTTTTAATGTAAAAAAGTAAGATTGGTGTTTATTCTTTTTACCATTACGATACAAGTGCTTTAGCCTGTAACCTAGAATCTTACATTCAATAAAAGAAACAGCAATGAACCAGCCTACCTGAGCATCAGATACCGTATCTGTTTTAAGACTTTGCCTTAACCGTATAGCGTTACCAATAGGTACTATGATTTCTACCATAGCTGCTTTTCTCTCAAGACCTCTTAGTATGTAAGGATACGCTATACTAATCAAGTCATCAGCATCTATTTCTTTTAAAAAGGCAGTATGGATATGTCGATCTACCCTTAAAAGCTGCTGTCTTTTTAGTAAGTCAGCTTTCAGCTTTTCTATAACAATCATTTTTAACCTAACTTCTTTTCGGAATCTAAATAGTCTTCAATCTTTAAAACAAGTTTACGACTTAATAATAAACCTGCTAGTAACAATAGTAACTTTGAAAATGGCATAGCTCTCCTATAAAATTTGATAAAAAATGCTACGAAGATTATACTCCCCGTAGCAGGGAGTTTGATAAAAAATGCCACTGATATTAACCTCCCCGTGGCCGGGAGGGTTCTCAAGTGTTTATTGTTTAGCAAATAAAGCCCAAGAAGCTTGAACAACAATCAAATGCCTATAAAGAGTAATGACTTTTTCTTTTAGTTGATAGCTTAATTCTGATTCGTCATCAGAGCAAGCATACACATTAAAAACAAAAAACAAAGCAAATACAACTAACACTTTTTTCATGATAGATCCTCTTGGTTATCGAACAAATAAATTACTGGATGTTAATCTCAACGGTATCGGTTATAAAGTAGTCAAACCCACGAATTGCTCTTGGACTAGTACTTTGACCTTGACCTATGAAACCATAGTTAGCAGCTTTAATAGGGTCTTCAACTGCAAAGAATGTTGCACCATCAACCCGTTTCCAGAATCGACCTTTGATCTTGCGATCTCGTGTCTCTAATGCCTCTACAGGCAAACATGCATACTCATCATCATCTAATCGTTGAACAGGAATCGTACCTGAGTGATCAGGTGTATTACAGATAACGCGGAAACCCATAGCATCTGCGGGAGTTGTTTTAAAATCATCACGAATGAATACAATGTCGTTTACGGAGAAAGCAGTTACTAAAGTCATTTTCAAATCCTCTTGGTTGATACAAATACAAAAAATTAAACTGTCAAAAGCTTTAATGAAGCACGATAATCAACTATTTCTAAGTAAGTAGACACAAGGTCTAAGGTTAACTCAGAGCATAGCCCTTTCTGATGAGACATCACAGCAAACAAGTCCCATGAAGAATCTCTTAAAACTAATTCAATAAACTCTGCTGCCTTGGGACCATCCGTAGCACTAGATTCAAGAACCGCTTTTCGAAGACCAACAATAGTATCTTGCATATGATTACATATTTCAATTATTTTTTCTTTCATGATAAATCCTATCGTGCGTTAACAAAACCAACTTGGTGGAAAGGCCCCTCGTCACCCATACAGAATTCTTTGTATAAGTCTAGATCGTTACCTAGAATATTAAACAATTGAAGCTCTGTTACAGGATTCCTTGTAAGCTTTACTAAGTCTACTAGCCATTGCTCTATAGACCAAGTTACACCCTCTTCATCTGCAATCAATTTTGAATACATCATTTTTTAGCCTCTAGTCTGATTATGGGAAGAAATACACGAGTAAAACCAACAAGTACCGCAGCAGCTTTTAGAGCATTTTCTATACTTGAACCTTCTAATAAAAGAAAGCACATAGTATATAAGGCATACTCTAGCAAGACCGCTATGATAAAAGAGCTTTGTTTCTTTTGTTTCATAGTAAATCAAATCCTTTTGGTTGATTAAGTTGTTTTGAAGTTTATACTTAGGTTTTAACCCTTATATATTCTTCATTATAGATACGTCATTTTTCTCACTTTTTTGATACATTTTTGATAAAAAAGGGCTACCCTTTCGGATAACCCTTGAAGTTTTACTCTGGTAATTTAGCTTCTTGTTCAGCGCTTTTAGCTGCTTCTTTTTGAATACTATCAATCAATTGGTAAACTTCTTGATACGGCTTTGCCGCTAAATATTGCATCATTGCGTTTACGAGTTCTGTGCTTAGTGTTACTTGTTTCATTATATATTCCTTTTATTCAACTAGTGTTTCAACTACTGTTGCCCAAGGCATTTGTTATTCAGTAATTGAGTTAATTTTTTCATCAATTTGCTTTTGAATTTGATTGTTTACATGTTCTTCACTGTTCATTTTCAACTATATTTGCTGTAGGTGTTTCCAACTCCTGCTTTAGAAGCTGCATAAAAGCATCCCTACCTACTCGCAATTGATCTAGTTGAAACATAGTTGAGCCAATCTTGCGGTCGAGA